>Ga0182030_10000294_pt1 | contig 88600 bp, 66 predicted proteins | sample 812S3MmetaG_FD_121299 | JGI IMG/M metagenome (GOLD analysis project Ga0182030, IMG submission 121299) | Permafrost microbial communities from Stordalen Mire, Sweden - 812S3M metaG (Illumina Assembly) | ecosystem: Environmental > Terrestrial > Soil > Wetlands > Permafrost | place: Sweden... | reverse complement strand
CACGCTGCGTTTGCCGCCGAGCAGAAAGAATTTGTGTAAACATGCAGGAAAACAAATTATTTGTCGAGCCGCTGGTTATAAAATACCTCAACCGGCTGAGCGATTATCTTTTTGTGCTGGCAAGATATATTGCGCATCATCTTAAAGTGGAAGAAATTCCATGGAAGCCAAGAATATAAGGCAGATTGTGATTTATATTTCGTCTTTTTTGAGAAAATTTATGCTGGTAGAAATATACCACAGCAAAGCTACATTCATAATTGCTGTTCACACCGGCGGTGCAACTTGACAATACAGGGCTTTCGGATAGAGCACTACCAAATAGTATGCTGCGGCGCTTGAATGGTAAATGATAACCATCTGATCATATGGATAGGCTTTCGCAGTTCATACATTGATATGAATCTTGTTTGGCAGAGCCCTCCAACGAGATATTATTGACATTCCCATGCAGAGAGTGATTTCCTGTTTTGCGAAATCTTACTTAACAGCCCTGTATTTTACATAGGTTTTTATCATCAGAAGCCGGGTAAAAGCGTACTTGAGGTATGGCTGATGTATGGTTAAAGCGTACTTACAGTATGGCAACTGTATAGTAAAAGCGTACTTAGTGTATGGAATATGTATGCCGCTACCGATATTCTATATCATATAAGGTAAGCTTACTTTGCTCAACCGGAGGCTTTCTGACACGTTTTTCATTTCTATAAAAAATTTCAATGCCATGTTTATCCGGGTCTCTATTATACGATTTTCCCATCTTTCATGTGAAGGATCCGATCGCTCATTTGTGCCAATTCTTCGTTATGGGTCACAATCAGGAATGTTTGCTGAAATTTTCCCCGGAGGTGAAAGAAGAGTTGGTGCAATTCATTGGCATTGGCAGAATCAAGATTGCCTGTGGGCTCATCCGCAAAAACAATATCCGGGTTATTGATCAGCGCACGGGCTACAGCCACCCGCTGTTGTTCTCCACCGGACAATGCGCCGGGCTTATTCTCCAAACGCCCCCCTACCCCTAACGTATTCAATAAATCTTTTGCCTGTTCTTCCACTTCTTTTTTCTTCCTCCCAGCGATCCAACCGGGGATAGACACATTTTCCAAAGCAGTGAATTCCGGCAGTAAATGATGAAACTGGAAAACAAAACCAATATGCCGGTTGCGGAAAGCCGCCAATTGCTTTCCTTTCAGTTGGTTCACCTTTTTGCCACTTAAAAGAATCTCTCCCGATGCAGGCTCATCCAGCGTTCCCAATATGTGGAGCAATGTGCTTTTGCCAGACCCCGAAGGCCCTGCAATACTGACAATTTCTCCCTTTTTTATATCCACTCCCACATCTTTCAGCACCTGCAGTTTGCCATAATATTTGTTAATATTCCTTGCTGTAAGCATAATTTGAAATTAGTGAAACAAAGGCTGAGACTACAAACCTACAGGTTAAGGCCGAGATATTGAATGAACGAAACCTGAAAATCTCAAAATTGATTTTTTACGGTTAAAAAACAATGATTTGGAATTCTCGTTTTAAAAATTACTTTTGCGGGAATTTTGGTATCAGAAGATGTTTGAAAAATGAGTAAACAATTGTTGTTTTCTTCTGTCATTATAAAAAATATTCAGAAAACTAAACCAGGTAAAGATGTTTTGGACACTTGAATTAGCGAGTTACCTTGAAGATGCACCGTGGCCTGCAACAAAGGATGAACTGATTGATTATGCCATCCGGTCCGGCGCACCTATTGAAGTAGTGGAAAACCTGCAGGAACTGGAAGATGAGGGAGAAATTTACGAAGCCATTGATGACATATGGCCGGACTACCCTTCACAGGAAGATTTCTTTTTTAATGAAGATGAATATTGACTTTTGAGCAGATTAATATTATGATTTAAGTCATTAAATCTGCAAAATGTTTTCATCAGGATATATTAAAAAATTGAGGCCTTTAAAAGAGGCCTCAATTTTTTTAAGAATATTATAGAAATAAAATTTATCAAGTTCATTTCTCCATTTGGTTAATAACAGCTTCTGTAACACCCGTGACGGAAAACCCTCCATCGTGAAAAAGGTTTTGCATAGTAACCATTTTGGTAAGATCGCTAAATAAGGTTACACAATAATCAGCGCATTCATCACCAGTTGCATTTCCCAAAGGGCTCATTTTTTCTGCATAAGTGATGAAGCCATCGAATCCCTTCACTCCGCTACCTGCTGTGGTTCTTGTGGGAGATTGAGAAACCGTGTTCACCCTTACTTTTTTCCTAAGCCCGTAATGATAGCCAAAACTTCTGGTGACACTTTCTAACAATGCTTTCGCATCAGCCATTTCGCTGTAATCAGGAAAAACTCTTTGCGCAGCAATATAAGTAAGAGCAACCACGCTTCCTCCTTCATTGATCGCATCCAGGTCCCACGCTGTCCGCAACACGCGGTGCAACGACATAGCAGATATATCGAGCGTTTTCTGATTGAACCCATAATCAAGTTCTGTATATCCTTTCCCTTTGCGTACATTCAGGCTCATTCCAATGGAATGCAGAATAAAATCTATGCCGCCGCCAAAATACTTCATTGATTCTTCAAACAATTTTTTCAGATCGTCCATATTGGTAACGTCAGCACCAATCACAGGTGCATTCACTGCATCTGCCAGTTTTTTTATTTCGCCCATCCGCAAAGCAACAGGTGCATTGCTTAAAACCAGTTGTGCGCCTTCTTCATGACAGCGCAGCGCCGTTCTCCAGGCAATGGATTTTTCATCCAATGCGCCGAATATAATTCCCTTTTTACCCTTCAATAAATTGTATGACATAAAAATCGCGTTTGATTATTGAGCGTAAAAATAAGAAGTTATTTTATTGCAATGGGAATAAATGAGCAACTGCCCAAACTAACAGGAACGCATAAATGAAAATTAGGCCGAATTCAGATAGAAGATAAATCATCAATCTCAAAAATGACGCACGTGGCTTTATTTTTCTTTGTAAAAACCTATTAATATAAAAAGCGAGAAGCAGGGAAAAGAGAATGATTGCAAATATAATCAGCGAGCGGATTTTCATTTTCCAATTGCGCAATTAATTCATTACCATTTCTCTTGCATTCTCTAATGCAGCAGCAGTAGGCTTTTCGCCGCTCAACATTTTTGCAATGGCAGTGATGCGCTCATCTTGCGTGAGCAGGCGCAAATTGGTTTTAACCGCATTATTCTTGATTTCTTTGTACACAAAATAATGCGCATCGGCCTTTCCTGCAATTTGCGGCTGATGCGTGATGCAGATGATTTGTCGTTGCAGCGAAAGCCCTTTTAAAATAATGCCTACCTGCTTAGCTGCTTCGCCTGAAATGCCTGTGTCAATCTCATCGAAAATTAAAGTCGCGAGGTCAATGGATTGTGCCACCAGTGATTTGATACAAAGCATTAACCGGCTCAATTCCCCGCCAGATGCCACTTTGCGGATAGGCTCAAAACGACTGCTCTTACCTGCCTGTCCGGCAGGCAGGTTTGCATCAAACAAAAATTCAACTGCATCCATTCCGAAAATATCCAGCTTCTGCGGTTGCAGTTCCACTTTAAGCAATGCGTTTGGCATACCAACCTGCACAAGCAATTTGTTTACTCTGCCTTCTAAGGGTTTTGCCTGTTGCAGCCTCCTTTTAGATATAATTTCCGCCTGCTGTTTTGACTGCTGCAATAATTGGTTCGTCTCTCCTTCTTTTGCAGCAATGCTTTCATCTATATTAAGAACTGCCTGTAATTTTTCTTCGAAGTTATTTTTAATGCCGATCAGCTCGTTGGTATTTTGAGCTCCGTGTTTCTTCAACAGTTTATAACCTGATGAAATGCGCTCGTTGATTTCTTCAATCCGCTTAGGGTCATAATTCACATTGTCATTAATTCTTTCAATCTCTGAAGCAATATCCTGCAGCTCAATCTGAGCCGATTGCAGCCGCTGCAATAATTCCGGAAGGCTATGGTGATAGTTTGAAAAAGGCTGCAATTGATTAACAGAAACTTTTAATTGCTGCACAATGGGAAGCTCTGATTCTTTCAGATCAAAATATACTTTTGAAAGCACTGATTTAATATCTTCTGAATTGCTCAATAATTTCAATTCACCATCTAAATCCTCCAGTTCATTTTCTTTTAGTCCCATTTCTTTCAATTCGTCGAACAAGAATTTATTGTAATCAAACTCTTTATTGAACTGCGCTTTTTGTTGCTGAAGCAAAAGCAATTCCTTTTTTGCAATCGATAGCTTCTTAAATGATGATTGATATTCATTAAGTAAGTCAAAATTATTTGCAAGTGCATCCAATACTTCTCTTTGAAAATCTGATTCTCCCAGTTCCAGCGTATCGAATTGCTGATGAAGGTCGACGAGCATACCGCTTAATATCCTCAACTGAACAAGGTTTATCGGTGTATCATTTACAAAAGCTCTTGACTTTCCATTAGTCGATATCTCTCTTCTGATTACCAATTCTTCATCAGCATCCAGATCATTTTCTTTCAAAAACCGTCTTACATCCTTTTTGTTTTCAATAGCAAAAACTCCTTCAACAAAACACTTCTTTTCCCTGTTCATCAACACAGTTGTATCTGCCCTGTCGCCAAGTATCAATGACAAAGCGCCCATCAGTATCGATTTCCCAGCACCTGTTTCACCTGTTATCACATTCAGCTTTGCAGAGAAATCAATATTGATCTCATCAATGATGGCATAGTTTGATATGTGGAGCTGTTTGAGCATTTGAAGCAAATTAATGAAGAATTTTACACAAAGAAATAAAGAATACAAAGAGAAATAAGTTGTTTTCGTTGTATCGCCGTATCCTTTGTCCCGTTGTGGAACACAAATAAAAAAGGCACTCATTACAAGTGCCTTTAACTAATTTATCTATAGCGGAAATCAGTAACTATTTTACTTCTACTGCATTGTTCAAATCATCATCTACTAAAATGCGGCCGCAGTTCTCACAAACAATGATTTTCTTGCGCTGTTTGATCTCGCTCTGGCGCTGAGGTGGGATCGCGTTGAAACAGCCGCCACAAGCATCACGCAGTACCGGGACAACTGCCAGGCCATTTCGATAGTTTTTGCGGATACGGTCATACGAAATCAATAACCTTGGTTCCACTTTTTCTCTTGCTTCAGCAGAAAGCTTATTAAAATGCTTTTCTTCCTTTTCAGTTGTAGCGATGATCTTATCAAGCTCATCTTTTTTATTCTTTAGCACGCCTTCTTTGCTGCTCACATTTTTCTTTGCTCTTTCCAGCACAATTACTTTCTCAGCAATCTCTTCATTTGCATCTTTAATGTGCTTTTCAGCCAGCTTCACTTCCAGTTGCTGCATCTCCATTTCTTTGTTGATCGCTTCAAATTCACGGCTGTTCTTTACGTTTTGGCTTTGCTTGTCATATTTTTTTATCAGCGCATCCGCTTCCTTAATGATTTCTTTTTTCTGGTTAATGAACTCCTGGATTCCATTGATCTCTTCTTCAATACGTGTCTGGCGTGAATGCAGGCCAGTGATCTCATCTTCCAGATCGCTCACTTCCATAGGCAATTCACCCTTCAGGATTTTGTATTCATCCAGTTTCGATTCTATTTTTTGAAGGCTCACCAGTGAGGCCAGCTTTTCTTCAACCGAAAATTCTTTTATTTGCGCCATATTAATATTTGATGTTTGAAATTTTTTTAGATACCAGCTTCAGTTTTCATAGCATCATCGTTGCGTCGCAATCGGTTCATCTTTTGTGCCGCTATTAAGCTTCAGTTTCAACTTCGCAATCACAAATAATAATGCACCGGGTTGGTATTCAAAGCGGTTTTCAGGACGGCAAAGGTAGGGAATTTTTTCACCAAAATTTCATGAAGTAATTCAATGGTGTACTGCTCGCTCTCAAAATGCCCGATATCGGCCACAACGATGCTGCTATTGGCGTCAAAAAACTCGTGGTATTTAATATCAGAGCTGATGTAAAAATCAGCCCCGGCCGCTAAAGCCCTGGAAATGAGAAAGCTGCCCGCCCCACCACAAAGCGCAACTTTTTTCACTGGTTTCTCTAAAAGTAGTGTATGCCTTATTACTTTTAGCCCGAAAGAAGCCTTAATTTTTTCTAAAAATAGCTTTTCGCTCAGCGGTTCAGCCAATTCGCCAACCATTCCCGAGCCGATTCTTTCATTCGCATTGGCAAGCTCTATCACATCGTAGGCCGCTTCCTCATATGGATGTGCTTTGATCAGAGCATCAACGACCTGTCGCTGCAGATAAGCCGGAAAAACAATTTCAATCTTTAATTCTTTTTCGTTGTTTGTTTTTCCCACATCACCGACAAAAGGGTTTGTGCCTTCGCCGGGGATAAAACTACCAATGCCTTCTGCACAAAAGCTCACATTGCTGTAATCGCCAATCACGCCGCCACCCGCCCGAAAAACTGCGTTGCGCACTTTCTCTGCATCTGCATGTGGTACAAACGTGTACAATTTTTTCAGTGTCGCTTCTTTTGGCAACAAAATATTTCTCTTAACCAGTCCAAGCCTATCAGCGATTTTAGCGTTCACACCAGCAATTACGTTATCCAGATTGGTATGAATGGCGTAAATGGCAATATCATTTTTTATTGCAGCAATAATTGATTTCTCAACATAATTTCTTCCGGTAATTTTATTCAATCCTCCGAAAATAATGGGATGATGCGCGACTATAAGATTGCAATTTTTTGCAATGGCCTCATGAACTATTTCCTCCGTCGCATCCAATGTGATCAATACGCCTGTGCATTCCAGGTTAGGCGTACCAGTTAGCAAGCCTGAATTATCATAGCTTTCCTGATAAACAGGCGGAGCAATGGTTTCAAGATGTGTAATAATCTCGGAGACTTTCATGGGTTAAAGTTAAGAAAGGTTGACCAGGTAGACCTGCGAAGAGTCGAACAAAAAGCATGATCACCGCAAAAAAGGTTCACTGAAAAACTCATTTTGTTTACTCAGCATTGATTGCTTATTTGCATAAAACTATTAGTGGTAGCTAATAAGTTTCCCCAAGAAGTTTTGCAGACGCATCATCAAGATAGATGCTACAGGAAGGATGCCGCTGCAAAATGCTGGCTGGCACAAGCTCTGTTATATCCCCTTCTATCACTTGCTTAACAATCGCCGCCTTGCGCTCTCCGCTAACAATCAGGATCACATTTTTTGCTTCCATAAGATTTGCCAGGCCGAGCGTAATGCCATTAGTGAGTTTGGTTGGTTCGGAGAAATATTTCTGGCCCACACTTTGCGTCATGGCACTGATTTCAGAAACGTGCGCTCTTGCCGAAAAAGAAGTGCCGGGTTCATTAAGCCCGAGATGACCATTCAGGCCAAGGCCAAGAACCGCTGCATCCAGGCCGTCATACTGATCAATAAACTGTTCAACACGCAGGCATTCTGCTGCAGCATCTTTCGTGCGGCCATTAAAAAAACATGTTTGTTGCTGAGAAAGTTTCAGTGGCTGTGTAACAAACTGATCAAGCATATACGTGCAACTGCCCTCATCTGTTCCATTCATCCCCAGCCATTCATCCAAACCTGCGAAATGCCATTTACTGATGTCCAATTCCTTTTGGATGTACCGGCGGGATAATTCTTTGTATAATCCAACAGGTGAATCACCGGAAGCGATGCAGCAAAGAGGCATTGGGGAAGATCGCATGCTACTGATAAATTCTTCAGCAGCGGCAACAGATATATCGGCATAAGAAGTGTGAATGATAACTTTCATACAATCAAAGTAAGTCAAAAATATTTGAGAAAAGACAAAATGCTTTAACAACAAAAATCTCTCTTTGCATATCCTATATAAAAAAAGCTGCTTCTGGTGAGCAGCTTTTAATTTATAACTTTTACACTATCCTGATCAGCTCTTTTTAATTTTTGCTGAAACATCCCAGCGGCTGAGATTGTCGCTTTTTAAAGTAATTTTCTGATCTGCATTTTCAAGTGTTACACTGTAGCCCGGCATGTGGTTTACTGAATATTCAAAAAGTTCAGTGATCCAATAGCCCGGGTAATTGATTTTCAAATCTGTTTGCAACATGAGCGGCAATTTGTCTGAGGTAAGGTTATGAGCGATACCGATAAAATGGTTGTCATTGCCATAGAAAGCAAACAATACGGTACTGTTCAATTCAAAGCTGGCCTTGTAATAATTCTCCATTTTTTCCCAATTCACATTTTTAGCCTGCGCAAAATGTCTTGAGAAATTTGAGCTTATGCTTGACGGAATTTCATCGCTGTTGCCGTTGGCAAAAGAAATACTGCATGTTAAGATAAATGCTGTCATGAGCATCATGATTTTCTGTTTCATTGTTTTTAATTTTATAATAAGTGATTTAAAAAATAATTGACAGCACAAAAATATATCAGCTTAGAAATGCTTTTCAGTAAATGAGACGTGTACAAAAATATTTGCGACGAAAGGATGAAATAGTGCGCGATGCATATTTAAAAAGGCTTGCAGAACTTATTAAAACAAAAAATCCCGCACGATAGCGGGATTTTTGTGAAGCATATTTATTTACCTTAACTTTTAGGCATTTCAAATATTTTCGGGTCAACATCCTTATTGACCACGACCGTTTTTATAGTAGCAGAAAGCTGGAAAGCGCCCATATCTGTTTGAATGCTGTGAGCGACTACGATACCAAAATCCGTTTTTTGATAATCAGAAAAATTGATTGTCAATTCTATCTCCTGCCCCTGCATATTCCCCTTTCCCACCAATTTGGTAATATAATAAGTCGAGGCGTCTACATAATAAGTAACTTCAACATTATCACTGGTTGTCACTTTCATTTTATAAGCGTTTCCGTCTTTGCCCAATAATTCTACCTTGGTGCCCTTTGCCAAATAGTCATAAAAAGGGCCGCCGATGTAAATCTGTCGCTTCCCTTCTTTATATACATCAGCCGGTAAAGCCTGTGCTTCATTACCACCCATCATTGGATTGATCATCCACCCACCTTTATCAGTAAATACCTGAATGAATTTTTGACCGTTGAATTCGATCTCGGAACGCATTCCCTTGCCATCTAAAATGGTTGTAACCGATGGATTGTCATTTCCCATCATCTGTATCGTTCCTTCGGTATATAATGACTTGACCTTACTGATCTTATCCTTTCCGCCTATTGCATCCAGGCTTTTGGTGATGATGTCATCTGCGGTTTGTGCACGGACGATAAGGCCGCAAAAAAAGGCCGCCATTAGCAGCAGCGAAATTTTCGTTTTTTTCATTGATTGTCTTGTTTTATGTTTTAAAAATTATTTTTTAGTTTCTCTAAACAATGGCATTGTCGTTAGCCATGACAAAACCGGGAAGAAGTGCATAGGCACCGCAAGGCCGGGGAAAAGTTCGGGATTTTTAATATTTAATGGCAGGCTGATTGAGATCGGGATAATCACACTGGCAAATGAAAGAATGGCAAATGAGAAATTAAAAATGATCTCTGCTTTGCTTTTAAACCATTTTGAAAACAACCCGAAACCTATTGATGCAATGATGCATGCCAGCAGGTTTGCACCAATGATAGCTCCGGCATTCATTACTTTCGAAAAATCAACCTCTGTTGCAAATAAATAAATTTTATTGTAAACAAAGCAAGCCAATGCAGATAAAATACCTGCAATCGCTCCGTGATAAAAATTTTTTCTGCTCATATCACCCTTTTGTAACCGGAACAGAAATATCAACTTTCAAAACGCTTGCTCCGTGTGCAGGCTCAGCCGTATTGACATTGAAATCAAGCCTGTTGATATCAAAGCTCGATTTGAATACATTATTTTGAAATGTAAAAGGCATCGTGAAATCTTTTTTTACGCCGTGGAATTCCAATATTCCTTTTGCTTCGTAACCACTAGCCGTAACAGCAACTCCCGAAGAAACAAAATGAATGGTAGGATATTTTGTCGCATCCAGCCATTTCTCGCTTTTTGCGTGGGTGTTCTTCATACCATTGCCGGTGTTGATAGTTGAAACGTCAATGGTCACATCAAACTTCGAAGCAGCCAGGTCTTTATCGTCAAAACTAATCGTGCCTTTCAAACCCTGAAATATACCGGACGGATCTTCGCTGGTAAATTTAATCGAATAATCGTCGCTTATTTTCCAATCCTGAGATTTAATAAAAGTGAAAGCAGAACCCACGATCAGCAGGGCTGCCATAGCAGGATAAATAAATTTTTTCATAATGATTTCTTTGTTTTTGATGAATAGATATTCAATACTATGCAAAAAAAATGCTGAATCATGTTTACAAAGCTTTTAAAGAGATGAACGGTGAAAAAGCTGCGACGAAAGGATATTGTGAAAAGGTGGTTGCTATGATTTGACTGCTATGATTTCATTTTCCAGGCAATCTGAAGACTTAGAACCAAGGGGTATACTCAATTATTGTTCTATCTTAACAAGCCGCTAAATGCATTATCATGCTGTTTGAGCAATCTGCCGGCAGGCTGTTTCTTTCCTTATATTTGCAACCATTCAAATATCCGGGCATTAGTCTAAATTTTTTCATCCGGGCATCATAATCATCAATTTTTATTTATGCCTTTCACAATAATTGAACAGTTGCACCAAACTTCTCTGTTTATAAAAGATAAGTATCCGCATCAGCCTCAGGTTGGCATTGTGCTTGGCAGCGGTCTTGGCAATCTTTCCAGTGAAATTGATGTGGAGAAAGAAATTGATTATTCTGAAATCCCACACTTTCCTGTGTCGACAGTTGAAGGTCATGATGGAAAATTAGTTTTTGGAAGGATAAGCGGGAAAAGAGTAGTGGCAATGAATGGCCGTTTTCATTATTATGAAGGTTACACGGCACAGCAGGTGGTATTTCCGATCAGGCTGATGAAGTTTTTAGGGGTGAGCACTTTATTGATTTCTAACGCTGCAGGCGGAATGAACAGTTCATTCAAAGTTGGCGATCTGATGATCATCAAAGATCATATCAGTTTGTTCACAGTAAACCCCCTGATCGGAGAAAATCATGAAGAGATAGGCCTTCGATTTCCGGACATGAGTGATCCTTATAATAAGCAACTCATCGCAAAAGCGAGAAAGATTGCCGGCAATCTTGGTATAGCTGTTAAAGAAGGAGTCTACGCCGGTGTTACCGGCCCCACTTTTGAAACGCGGGCTGAATACAAATTGCTTCATATTGCAGGTGGCGATGCAGTGGGCATGAGCACGGTGCAGGAAGTGATCGCAGCAGTGCATGCAGGCTTGCAGGTTTTTGCCATGAGCGTGATTACGGATATAGGTATACGTGAAGAAGAGAATACCATTACGCATGAAGAAGTGCTGCAGGCAGCAGCGGAAGCAGAGCCAAAGCTCACAGCCATTTTCAAACAACTGATCTTTGAATTGCAATATTAACTTACCTATAACCACCGTCAAACGGTTAATGATTAATTTGCCCTGCATTCCTGCAATTTTGAAAAAAACAACTATCATAATAATCGGTGTGCTTGCGTGTTTATGCATATCCACACTTTCGGCACTGGCTCAGGACCCCACATCAAGGCTCAAGTCCCTTGGGGGTGGGAGCAAAAGCAAAGACACTACGTTGCAACATCGCACAGGGCTTGAAGACTCCATTACTATCAGTTTCCGTTTTATCGATTCGAGCAGGTTGAGAAAAATGGATTCTTCTATTTATGATTTTACAAAAAGATTCCCTGTACCCTGGAACTACATTTACCTCGGTAATGTAGGCAACGCAGCTCAGAATCTTATTTTTTCAGGGCACATGCAACCTGGGTGGGACATTGGCCTGCATGCTTATGACGTATATGCCTATACGCCTGAAGAAACGCGGTTCTACACAACCACCAGGCCCTACGCGGAGCTCGGGTATATGATAGGCAGCAAAGGTGAACAAATGATCGGCATTACTTTCACTCAAAATATAAATAAGAACTGGAATTATGGATTTCAATACAGGTTGGTTAATTCACAGGGCACGTTCAGTAATCAGAATACCAATCATAATAATTACAGGGTTCATTCATGGTATCATTCAGACAACAAGCGGTATCAATCTTTTTTTATTTTAGTAGCAAACAAACTGGAATCATCAGAAAATGGCGGCTTACAGGATTACCATCTGCTTGACTCAAACCTTTTTGCAACTAATAGCGTGCTGCCTACATGGCTCGGCAGCATTAATAATTCGCAGGGCGGTGGCTTCCTTCAGACAAGTTTCACAACAGCAACAAAATATTCGAATCTTACTTTGCTTTTCAGGCAGCAATATGACATCATTGGCAAAAAGGATTCTATTGTTACGGATACCAGTGTGATTCAGCTATTCTATCCAAAATTCAGGGCAGAACACACCATCCAGTATAAAACATACAGCTATAGTTTTTTTGATGATATCCCCGACTCCGCCTACTACAAAAGCATTTACAATGTTATGTTCCCGTCCCCTTACCGTATTTTATACTCCGTGCCTTCAGATACCTTTTATAAAAAAGATTACTGGCGCGAAATGATCAATGATTTCTCTTTATATCAGTTCCCGGATGCAAAAAACCCTCAGCAGTTTTTCAAAGCAGGTATCACTGTTGAAAATCTCGGCGGGATATTTGACAGCAGCAGCCATTCCTTTTATAACCTTTTTGTACATGGCGAGTATAGAAACAAAACGCGCAACCAGAAATGGGATGTGGAAGCAAACGGTAAATTTTATCTGAGCGGATTGAACGCGGCTGATTACAATGCATACATCAGCTTGAAAAGATATATCAGCAGACAAATTGGCTTTTTTCAGGTCGGTTTTGAGAACGCCAACCGTACGCCATCGTTTGTGTTCAACCGCGAAAGCAGTTTTAGTTATCAAACACCCGCTGACCTTTCCAAAGAGAACACTACTCACATTTTTGCCTCGCTGGACCAGCCTCAATACCATCTCAAATTATCCGGTAGTTACTATCTCGTAAGCAATTATACTTATTATACAAACTATGATGAAGCTCAACAGCAATCTACGCTTTTTAATATCCTGCAGATAAGCGCAGAAAAAGTATTCATACTGCACAAGCATTGGAAATGGCACGCGTCGGTAGTATTTCAACAAAAAGCCGGACCTGCTCCTGTAAATATACCTGCTATACTTACACGTAATCAATTTGGTTATGAAGGCAATCTTGGTTTTAGGAATCTTGACCTCGCATTTGGCCTGGAAGCACGTTATTATACGGGATACAAAGCAGATAATTTTTCTCCCATCACTGGCCAGTTTTTTGTGCAAAATGATACCACCATAAAGCAGCATCTTCCTGATATCAGTGCTTATGTGCATTTCCGGATTCGCAGTTTTACAGCCTATGTAAGAACTGAAAACCTGAACACCGCAAGGATCGGGCCGAGCGGTTTTGGATTTACAAATTATAATTTTGTAGCACCAAACACTCCTTATACAGGTTTGCAGATTCACGTAGGCATTTTCTGGTCTTTTGTAGATTGAGTTTTAAGCCCGTTGTTCATTTTTTCTCTGCAACTATTTCTAGCTTTGAAACGTTAGATAACTATATAAAAACTTTTCAGGTAAACGGCTCAATCATTATATGAATGCAAAAAATATTTTCCATATTCAAGCCAATATTGAAGTTCATGCAATCGTTATTTATAAAAAAGGATTGCTGTAAATGAAAATTCTATTCTTGCTATTTTTCTTTTCGCTCTCAGCCGTACCTGTTTTCAGCCAGCCAAAAATAAATGAACCTGCTCCGGAAATATCCTTACCGGACATAAATGGTAAAATCGTCAACCTTTCTTCATTAAAAGGCAGTGTAGTGCTGATTGATTTCTGGGCAAGCTGGTGCGGGCCATGCAGGAGCAACAATCCTCATCTTGTGAGGTTCTATAAAAAATTTCATCCAAAAGGGTTGGAGATAGTTGGGATTTCATTAGACCGGTATTACGATGATTGGAAGAAAGCAGTTGAAAAAGACAAGCTTTCATGGATACAACTCAATGATCAAAAAGACCTGAATTCCTCTTCTGCAATCATGTATAATGTCTATGCAATACCAGCATCTTTTTTGATAGATAAGAAAGGGATTATCCAGTCGGTCAACCTGATTGGCAGGGAATTAGAAAAAGAAGTGAGCATGCTGCTAAAAGAATGAATAAATCATGGCTTCTTTAACAATCCGGCTCCTCGCAAGGGGCGTTTTCCATTTCAACTTCCAGCGTTGCATGATTGATATTAAGATGTTCAAGCGCGTGCTTTGCTTTATGCTTAATGCTTTCGATGGTACTCATGTCTGTTTCCTTAGTAACCACAATATGGCCTGTGAGCGCATTCTCCGTCGTGCTGAGCGCCCACACATGAATATGGTGAAAGTCCTTTATACCATTGATCTTGCTCACGTTTTCTTTTACTTTGTGGATATCAATATTTTCGGGCACACCGTCCAGTGACAACCGCAGGCTGTCTTTAAGCAATTGCCATGTGCTTAATAAAATCACTACTGCAATCACCAGGCTTAGCAGGGCATCTATCCAAAAAAAATTCGTATAAAAAATAACAATGCCACCGATGACCAAGCCTGCAGAAACAATGGCATCAGACAACAAATGCATGAATGCGCTTTTCACATTCAGGTCGCTTTCTTTATTGCGGAAGAAAAGAAGGGCGGTAATGGTGTTAATGACGATGCCAATAGCGGCAACGATCGAAATTGTTTTTCCCGGTAATGGCTCCGGTGCAAACAGTTTGTGCACAGCTTCATATCCAATTGCACCTATTGAAACAAGAAGTATGGCCGCGTTTAGAAGCGCAACCAGTATGGTTGTCTTTTTATAGCCATAAGTGTATTTTTCATTTGCTTTTACTTTGAGCAGTCTCAAAGCAACAAGTGACATAGACAGGCTCGCAACATCGCCCAGATTATGGCCTGCATCTGACAATAAGGATAACGAATGGATAGATAAACCCACAATCACTTCTATCACTACAAATAGAAAATTCAGGATGATACCAATAATAAAAGCGCGGTTTACCTGCTTTATATCAACTGTGTGATGATGGTGATGATGGCCATGACTGTGTTCGTGTACGTGATCCATAAAAAACAATAATTCCGCAAATGTACAACACATCACGGTTTTGATGTGATTATTGATTGCATCGTGGATGCAAAAAATCCACAACAAGGAAGGTCAGATTACAAAAAAAATTTCTACCTGTAGTCATCTCTTGCCGGCGCAAAGGAATCAATCACTTTGCAATCAGTCAGTGCAATTGCGCTGTGACGTATATTGGAAGGTATCACATGCACCATGCCTTTGGTCAAAAGATAATCCTGACCGCCGATTTTCATTTGTAACTCTCCTTCAAGTATATGCGTAATCTGTTCATGAACATGATGATGTTCTTCCAGCACACATCCTTTTTTTATTTCCCAGAAAGTGAGCGTGCTTTTTTCGCCATGAACCATTTTACCAAAAAAGCCTGGCCTGATTTCTTTTGCCTGTATTTCATCAAGATGTTCCATAAGCCAATTGAAGCAATAGAATTTATTAATAAGGTGATTTCACGGCACCCCCATCTATCTGTATGGTAGTGCCTGTAATATAGCCTGCAAGCGGTGATGCAAGGAAAGCAACGAGCGACGCCAGTTCTTCGGGTTTGCCAATCCTTCTTAATGGGATTTCTTTTGCCATTTCGATCAACACATCATTTTCGGTTTGGCCAGCGGCCATGTTTTTAAACATGGTTTCTCTAATCCGGTCGGTGAGGAATAATCCCGGCGCAACATTATTCACAGTGATATTGTCAGGCCCTAATTCATTCGACAGCATCTTTGCCATTCCGACCACACCCATCCGGATGCTGGTTGACAGCACTGAGTTTTCAAGATAGGTTTTTACAGAAAGACTGACGATGTTGATAATTCTTCCGCTACCCGTTTTACGCATATAAGGTACCGTGAGCCTGCTTAATCGCACAGCGCTCATCAGGTTTAATTCAAATGCTTTAAGCCATGCCTGATCATCAAATGATTCGAATTTGCCGAAAGGCGGCCCTCCCGCGTTGTTTACCAGGATATCAATTTTACCAAATTCTCTTACGGACCGGAACACAAAATTTTCAATATCTGATGGTATAGTTACGTCAACCGCCACCGGGAAAATTTTTGTTTTGTACTTAGCGCTGATTTCATTTGCTGTTTCATCAAGTTCTTTTTGATTGCGGGAGCCAATCACAACATCTGCTCCTTCGGCAGCTAACGCCATAGCTATTGCTTTACCAAGCCCTTTGCTGGAAGCAAGCACCAATGCAGTTTTGTCTTTTAATTGAAGATCCATCTAAAATATTTGAGCCAGCAAAGATAAGAAGATCGGAAAGCTGAAACTCCCGGAATGTATTGCTGATGTTACAACCACTATTTAGTAATCCCGAAATCTATTGAGGATTTTGTCTAGCAGATGTTTCCTGACAAAAAATTTGATTGATGGCTTGTTGTCGATCCATTTTGCGAGTGAAGGAGAAACGCAATAATAAAATCTGATGAACAGCCTGCCCAAAAAAGATTTAGCAAGAACCCGATCTCTGAACTGATAGAATTGCTGCACTTGTCTCGCATCGTGGCTTTCATAAACAACAGTAGCAATGAAACATCCTCTTTTATCGGTCGATTTTATTAAACCATGTTTTTTTTCGATCAAGGACAGCGAGGATAACGTAATACGCAGTACAGATTGACGGTGGATGCTTGTTATAACACCTGTCAACTGAACAAGGTCATCTTTTTCAATATTGAATTGTTTTATCAGAGTATCAAGGTTTTCGGATGATGCAAAAACAAAAAAGTGATTGCTGATAAGTCTTTTAAGGGGAGTATTTTCTGTATTTTTATCTTTATAGGTAATGATGAGTTCTTTTTTCTGAAAATCAATTTCGCTCACGACACCTGGCACTGTTATCTCTTTGCCCGTGAACTCTTTTTCTTTTTCAAGAAGCTCATCATTCAATACAATATCTTTTCCGGCATCTTTAAGATTCCTGTATAATTCAAAATAAGAAAGCAGATCTGTCAGCTTCATACGCACAAAAATTTTGCAATATTAGCACTAATTGTGCTTTTAGAACAATGTAAATTTCCTATTTGGGCAGCCACTTACAATATGCTGATTCATTTTGTTAAATTATTAACGAAACTATATCATCTTTCAAAATAAGCGACACTACCGCCAACCCATTCTTTGTCTTTATTATAACGAACGCCAATCATTTTCCCTTTGCTAAGACGGGTAAGGTTGATAGCCAGTTTAGGCCTTGTTTCGCCATCTTTCCAGATATACATCATCCTCACCTCAAGTTTTGCCGGGATATCGGGAGTTATGATTGCATCGGCGTATTTCACTTTTTTCTGCAGTATCCAGTTTCCCGGGTCTTTTATTTTATCAAGATCAGCCTGCACCACATCAATCACTACGCCCTGTCCTGCAAAAGAAAAAAGCGGCTTCAGTACATAATTTTCCAGATCCGCTGGGATTTGCTTTATTTCATTTAAGAAATAGGTAGCTGGCACAAATGGATGGTGGATAAAAGGCAACGTGTATTTGCTGACGCGGTAAAACCAGTTAGGGTGCGATACCCACGCAACGTCGAGATCTTGGGTAATGTCAACAAAACTTCCCAGCGAATCCTTTTGTGCATGAAGGTCATCGAAGATAATGCGGTTGTAAATTCTTTTGATTTCGGTCTTTTTACCAGTCTTTTCATTCACATAAAATAATTTCTTTTCTTCCTGTATTAATTCAGTGATGCATACCGGCTGAATGCCCAGGTAATCCTGCGTGCAATAAAAATCTATTCTTGTTTTTTGCTGGTGCGGTTTTATCTCCAGCAGGATCACATGCTCAGGATTTTCTTTGCCCAAGATCACTTCTTTCAGATCTTTTAAATAAGATTCGCGGTCATAGCCGCTGAGGTATTGGGAATAATTATCGGGGATCGAAAAATATTTTCTCAATAAATCAGGATAATAAACCTGAAAGCCGAATAATGTAGGGAATCCCTGCATCTCAATAAGCTGAGGATCTAATTCACCGCCATCATTGATGCAAACGCCAAAGTCTAGCGCAATGAAATGCGGGGTGCTGTTTTCATTCGGGACAAAATCTTTTTTTGGTATAGCGCGGTCAGTCATTTTTCTAAAGCCGTCTTCAGTGATTGTATCAATAATCGACTCACAGGCATCAAATATCTTGTGGCCAAATTCCTTTGATATAAACTCAGGTGTTTCCGCAATTCGAAATTCGATAGCACCAGGATGCAGGCTGTTGAGGTCTTTCAGAAAGATTTCATATTGCTGCCGGGTGAATGCATTATTAAAAGCTTTGCGCAATGCTGGTACCATAATAAGGGTTTGATGATGAAGTTACATAAGAAAATTGTCATGTCAGACTCTGTACAGCAAATTGTCCATTGTCAATTCCAAACTGTGAAGAAGTTATAAAATTGCTGCAAAAATTATTAAGTTTGCGGTTATGTTCAACGATAGAAAAATACGGATAGCCATACTTGATCTGAATGAAGGACAGCCCAATCAGGGCATGCGATGCCTGAGAGAAATACTATCCGAATATGGTGAAAAAAATAACCTTACTGTCGAACAGGATGAATTTGAAGTCAGGCTGAGCATGCAAATCCCGGATATGAGTTATGACATTTATATATCAAGTGGCGGGCCGGGAAGCCCTTTGGACAGTGAAGGCAACGAATGGGAAACGATGTATTTTAACTGGCTCAGCGAAATTGAAAATTGGAACAGCAATGTTGAAAGGCAAAATAAAAAGTATGTTTTTTTGATTTGCCACTCATATCAGTTGGTTTGCCGGCATTATAAATTAGCCAATGTTACCAGAAGAAGATCAACAGCTTTCGGTGTGTTTCCTATGCATCTGGTCAAGGACGGTAAAAACGAGCCGGTTTTCAATGGCCTGCAAGACCCATTTTATTCGGTTGACAGCAGAGATTTTCAGGTGGTTCAGCCAAACCAGCACCGCATGCATCAGGCAGGGGCAAAGATACTCTGCATTGAAAAAGACAGGCCACATGTGCCCCTTGAAAGGGCAATCATGGCCATAAGGTTCAATAAATATATGATAGGCACCCAATTTCATCCGGAAGCAGATGCTGTAGGCATGACCATGTACCTTCAGCGGGAAGATAAAAAACAAACCGTCGTCAGCGGCTATGGCGAAGCAAAATGGAAAAGCATGATCGAACATTTGAACGACCCGGATAAGATCCTGTGGACTTACTCCCATATAATACCAAACTTTCTCAAAATGGCGATAGGGCAATTGCAGGAAGTAGATGCATAAGAAAAGTTTCTGCGTCAATGAATCGGGAAAGCTTTAAAGAACTATAATTTATTTTCTTCTGTTTTGGTATCTTATTTTCAACAATAATGCTAAACTGCAATCAGGAATTAGATTCTACCATCGAATAAAAATCGCTTTTGAAGCTGTCTCCGATGGGAATTATTTTCTTGCCTACATAAATTTCGTTCCTCACAATGGAATCAATATGGCTGATGGACACAATGTAAGAACGGTGAACACGAATGAATTCGTCTGCCGGCAATTTGGCTGAGAAAGATTTTAAATTGTTAAGTGTAAGCAACGGATCGCTTTTGCCTTTTATATAAACCTGAGTGTAATCTTTCATTCCTTCGCAAAAAAGAATATCCTCAAACCTTACTTTGATGATCTTGTATTCAGATTTAATAAAAACAAATTTTTTGCTTTTTGCATGCTTCACATTAGTGCGTGAAGTAGTGTTTTTGTGTGAAGCTGCATGCATAAAAAATAATTAGAAAAACTTCCGTCCTTTGGTTAGCCAGAAATCCCTGTACGAAATGGAAAGAGTAAAGCCTGCATATTTTTCCTGTATCAGTTGAGTAGTTGCCACGCCTTTCACACCATATTGAACTGAAAAAGCGTATGCGAGCGGTGTTCTTTTGGAGTTCACGCCCACCCCCAATGTACCGCCAATATCTCTGATCTGCTGACCATAAACATTCAGGTAAGAATTGCTGTAATAAAAGCCTGCCTGATAATATGCAAATTCAACAAGCGTGTTATATATGCTTTTCTTTTTTGACATCTCAAACCCAACAGAAATCTTGTTACTATTTTGAATGGAATAATTCATATAGTTGGTTTGATTCAACAACGAATTGATGTAACCTGTGTTATTTACAGACCCCCAACCTTGATATTTATAATCGGCAAGGAGGGTATATCTTTTATTGTACGTGAGTGAAATACCCGCTCCAAGCGAGGTTGGCAAATTAAATGTGCTCAACGGAAATATGTTTGAATACAACAATGAAGAATCGGGATTGAGTACAGTTTGAGATATTTCAACATTGAGCGGAGATTTGTTAGCAAAAGTAGCTCCTAAAACATAATCCCATTTATTGCCCACCTTGCCGTAAAACTGCATTCCATAATCAAAATAAAAATTAGTCAGATTCACATTATTGTTTGTTGAAACAAGCTCAACCTGATTGGGATCCTGAATAATTATTTTTTGTTGCAGAGACCCAAACAGATAGGATACATTAACGCCTAAAGACAAATGATGGAAAAATTCATAAGAATTACCCCAATAAACTTTATTGATGCCGCCTGATCCCTGAAAAAACTGATTAGCGATTACACCACTGGTACCATTCACGCTTAAAGGGCTGTTGAACACATAATTTTGTGAGCTGAAAGGAACCAGGCCTATGCTGGTGCCCCAATGCTTTGAGGGCTTTATACCGAGTATCACCTTTTTGAAAGTAATATCAAAAGACTGATTGCTGTTCGTATTTACATTTGCACCACTGTAGTTTATCAGTTTAGCACAGCCCGCAATCTCACCTGTAAAGAAATCATTATCAAGCGCACTGTAAGATGCAGGGTTATTATTGATCAGATAGCGGCTTGAGCGATAAGCGATACCGGTATTTGAAAGACCGGAAGTGCGATTGAAATAGCTATCTTCAATATCCCCAATTCCAAATATCGAATAAGGTGAATTATTTGTTTGCGCTTCCAATTGAAGGAAAGAAACTGATAATATAATTATAGATAGAGTTCTTTTCATTTAGCTATTGTTGCCCTCTTCAATTTTAATGAGGAAGGGAAATGTAATAAAGGTTTAAAGTTATATTGTAGTTCTTATTAGTAGCATCTCCAAATACAGCCCTGTCAAAGCTGGTAGCATTTGCAGGCGATGGAAGGCTTATCAATAATCCGTCAGTATTGTTGCCACCAAGAGTTACCTGTTGCTTTATATAGTTGGTGATATCATAGGAATAGGTAGTTATGCCAGCACCGTTATAATCTATATACAGACTTCCGTATTCAACCCCGCCCGTTGAAGTGATTGGGCTACCCAGTTGATTATTCACATCAGTTTGCGACAGTATTAGCTGCGGCGGTAAAGCAAGTTCAGGGCTGAAAGTGCCGACGATCGGCTTAAGTATCAGTTGCGCCCTTAAAATCCCCAAATACCCCGGGAGTGCCGGCACCGTGCTGAGAGACGGAAACGTTATCTTGCCCTGTACACCTGTTGCTGACTGAACGTACATGGCATTATTCATTTGCGAAGATGGAGCCTCCGCATGGATCAATGGGTTTGGCCTGCTTGCTTGCGCTGTGGTTAAAGCTGCAAGCGGTGTGCCCGATCTGTCTGCAGTTATTCGATTAAATTGATTTGATTTGTTGTTAAACTTTATATCAATAAAGTTATATGTTGTATAAATACCAGGCTGATGATAAAACAAGCGTATTGTTACTGTGTCTTTAAAACCATAGAGAGTTCCCGAATGGCCGGGTGTAGTGTCAGGATAAATTGTTAAGCCTCTGAAATAAGCGATAAATGAATTAAGGTTTTTGACAGTATCTGATACGTTCTGGATCATTTCAAACAAATGTTGTCCTAATGTATCGGGAAGATCAATCTTAACAGTGTCATCCAAAGCCTGACTGGTCAGGCCTCTGGTAGGGTAAATAGTTACATCCGTAAATCCAAGAGGGCTGGCATTGTAAGAAAAGCCTGAGTTATTATAATAAGTATATTGTGTGGAATAAGGGTATTGGATAATCTCATTAAGTTGACTTACATAATAACGCTGCTGTAGTGTAGTATCCCCAAAAAAAGATTTATTGATTCTCATATTGAGCACAAGAGAATCATAAACCGACTGATTGTTGATGCCTGATGTGCCAGCCGGAATGCCCATCTGCAGGAATGAACTGGAAGTAACGCTGCCAAAAAGGTTATCATGATAATATCCTAAGAGCATTGATCCTGTAGCTGCAGTAGGGAATGAATCCACAAGCACAGTAGATAGCCGTGCTGTAAAAGTATCAATCTGAATAACGCTAGTGTTGTTGCTGTTGCTATTGTTGTTTACGAAAGAAGCCCCGAAATCAATCGAAGGCTTTTGGCAAGCCGCCAAAAAAAACATAATTACTACCGGCAATAAAAAACCAAGCTGGTATCTTTTCAAATCATTTTTCTCAGTCATGCGCATTTTGATCTCGTGGATTGTTTCATTATTTATGAAGCTGCCGGGCTATCTTAAATTAAAGGATGCAATAATAAGCGGCTCAACTGTTACTATTTTGTTAGTATGTATCAATAAACAAAATAAAGCGACAAATATATAACATTTATCTACTAATAAAATTCATGTCATTTGATATTAACAATATCTGTTTTGTCTCAAAACAACACTACTCTTTTTTTACCGAAAATAGATTAGTCAAATGTGTTCATAAAATCCTCTATATTTGCAACTCGTTTTTTTTATCTATTAAAAAACGGGTTTAGTAGAGTAATATCATGCTGAAATACATTTTAACTATTTTACTACATCCGCATCGGATACAATCAAATACATTAGCGCAAAATATCAGAAAAATTATGAATCGTTTTCACATTTCGTTGTCATCTCTGGCCTTATTAACATTACTCTTATCCTCATGCTCAAAAAGCACAGTGAATCCCACACAGGATGGTAACTGGGTATATGTAGGCGATTTTGGCGGCACGGCAAGGTCTAATGCCACTTCTTTTGTAATTGGAAATTATGCATACGTTGGCACTGGCGTAGACGCGCAGCACAACCGCTACAATGATCTATGGCAATTCGACCCGAGCGGCACTACTACCTGGTTTCAGGTGGCCACTTGCCAAAATATGACCCCTAGGTCTTCAGCAGTAGGCTTTGAGGTGGGGGGCAAAGGTTACATAGGCACAGGGTATAATGGGTATTACGGCCTGAGCGATTTTTGGCAGTATGACCCTGTTGCCAATTCATGGAGACAAGTTGCAAGCTTAGGCGATGCAAATAACGGCCTGAAAGTGAGATACGATGCGGTGGCTTTTGGCTTGGATGCAGCAGGTTACGGATATGTAGGCACGGGCAATGATGGCGTGAACGTTTACAATGATTTTTGGAGATTTACTCCCCCTTCAAGCAGCACTGATACCGGTTCTTGGCTTCAAATCAATAATCTGCCTGGCTTTAAAAGAACGCAGGCTGTAGCATTTACTTACAACAACAGAGGCTTTGTTGTTACCGGAGTCGGTACCGGAGGGACAAACGTAAATGATTTCTTTTCTTTTGACCCTTCACAGCCAGATAGTTCGCAATGGTATGAATTAAGGCATATCACAAACTACAGTACCGCTACTTATGATGACGGCTACACAAGTATTGTGCGCTCACAGGCGGTTGGCTTTGTGATGCTGAATACAATAAGCGATGGCGGAGGCGATAGGGCATATATCACAACAGGCTCGGCAGGATCTATAACCTGGGCATATAATTTTTCTGATTCCCTATGGAACCAGAAAACTTCTTATGAGCGATCTGCAAGATCTGGCGCAGTTGGTTTTACGGTACAGAACAAAGGTTTTGTAGGTCTGGGCTCAAGCGGTGGAAGCGGAACAGGAAGTTTCTGGGCTAATATGGATGAATGGTATCCTGATGAAGCATACAACCAACAAGACTAAAAATTTGAATAAAATAAACAAAATAATACTTCCCGGGATAATAATTATCCTGGGAATTGCTTTTTATGCTGTCTATTATCCGCAGCTTAAAAAAGAGCGGGGCTACGCTTTGATTGAGCTACAACCGATTCAGGTTACTTCAGGATGGGGTTACGAGATATTAGCAAATGGCAAACCTTACATCCGCCAGCAATTCATACCTGCTATTGAAGGCCGTCATGCCTTTAAAACCAAGGAAGATGCTGTATCAGTAGGTAATAAAGTAATCGAAAAAATGAAGCGGGGCGAGCAATTGCCCTCAATCTCTGTTGAGGAGCTCAGGCAATTGGGTGTCCTGATCGATTCATTGCCTTAACTAAGAAGGCTTATTTAATGAATAAAAAAAACTGTGACTGATCAAGGTTTTTTTTATTTCAGGTTCGGATAGCATTAGCTGTGATTCATATCTATCCCACTGGTACATTCAATCTATTCTGGTAAACTTCCTGTCCATCACAGCGCCGCAGAAAATTCTAGATAAATATTTAGCCTGGAAATTAATTTGATTTCATGATGAAGAATAACACAATAATTTCAATGCGGCAAGATGCAGAAAGAGCCGCCCACTTCAATTAAAACAGTGAATAATTTTTTTTACAATTATTTCAAGAGATTCGGTTTGTTAAGATTTTATCAGTGGCACCAACCTATCCACTACAGGAAGATATTTCTCTATTGTAATAGCTAAAAATCATTGAATAATTTTTTCCACTCTCGTCAGCTTCCCGTCTTCATTGATGCCTTCAAGCACCACCCTGATTACTTTTGTAATATCATTATTGTAAAACCGGATAACTACTTTTTGGTTATCCTTATCCGTAAGTATATATGGCTTCCAAAGAAGAGTTGATCGCGTGTCCTCGGCTTCATTCTCTGTATTAATGCTCGTATAATCAGGAGCATAAAATTCTTTTGTTACAGAATAACCTATAACACGTGCCCTTTCAAGCCCTTTAAATCCTATATCATTGTTTCTCGCTTCACTGCCTTTTTTTGTGTACACCGCAATGGACCCACCAGACCCGCCACCAGCACCCACAGACATGCCCGGCCTGAAAACCTTGACCAACGCGATATCCGATACAGGCGTATTTTTCAATGCGGAAGCATCTATCTGCATCTCATTCAAATATAAAGTGGGAGTTGATCCACGCCATTGCAAGGAAGGTGTTGCGCCATTGTTATTGATCTGCAGTCCAGCTACTTTACCCTGGAGATAAGTGAATATATCTAAGCTAGATAAAGCGAAGGGGTCTGAAGAGAGATCAAATACTGATGCATCGCCTCCACTAAACATACCGGAGGTATATTTCTCATCCAACTTTTGCGCCTCTGATTTTTGTTTTGCTCTCACCGTTACTGTTTCCAACGTTTTTACTTTCTGATCGAAGACAGGTTTATTGCGCTCAGTCTCCTGAACAATAAACCTGTTTCTTTTTAGTATAGAAGAATCGGTTGGTCCCCATAAATCATTTGATATTGATAAAGGTTTCACTTTTTTGTAGTCCCGAAGCAGCCCTGTATTGAAAGTAACAGCAGCTTCTTCTGAAAGCTTCCGGTTGATACTGAACTGATAAAAAGCGGTTGCAGTATCGTAAAAAATCAGACCCCCGACTCCAAATTTCCCCGCATTTAAGTGAGGCACCTGCAGTAATTGTGTGCTGGAATCTTTCTTTCTGAGAATAACACTTAATATTTCATCCTTTGCAATTTTAGAAGGGTCAACACCCAATACTTCGACTTTTAAAGCCAAATGATCCTGATCAATGCTTTTGATAGCAGGAACCTTGCCTCTCACAACCTGATCCCATTTGAAACGCCGCCACCCATGAGTCAGCATCACCAGATCCAGATAATTTGAAACAGTGTCTGAAGCATTGGAAAAATAAAAGTAGGGGTTATGAATATAGCCTTTAAGATCGCCCGTAAATAATAACCTTGAGATGATGTTGTCGCTGCCTGAACTAATACCATCAGCCAATGCATCAGTAACCGACAAAGACATGTTAGCACGCAAAGTATCATTGACTGAAATCTCTATCACATTGCTACCCCGCCTAAGAACACTTTTTACTGCAAGCAAAACATCCGGCGCGAATTCAAACTCATGATTGTTTACGAAAACCACACGTTCAGCAACCGGAAGATCATTTGCATTGAACAGCGTAACCTGAAGAATCCCCGATGGCAATTGATCAGTAGGAATAGAACCTCCGCTCATGAAATTATCCTGAAGATTAATCTTTGCTTTATAAACCAAATGCTGGTGCATATGAGCAATGACAGTGACCTTTTCATTATCGAGGTTTTTATCCGTCGTCCTTGCAACGCTGAATAAAACTTTTTTACTGGCAGGGATAACCCTTAGCACAATACCGTTGCTTTTGATTGCAGGTAAAGCCGCAGTGTGCTCATTCCCTTTATCATCTTTCCACACAGCATAAAGCGAGTCTGCATTCTCTGCGCTAAGCAAAAATTTCCCCATGCCATCGTGCTCTGAAGCAAATTCCAATACTTCTTTTCCTGATTTTTCTTTTACGACACCTTTCACTGCAATCGGTAGCCCGAACTCACCGGTGGCTTTGAAAGCTATTGTGTTATCAAGGCCTGCAATAATATTTCCTCCCTCAGGAAAAAATTGCAAATGTTTTTCTGTCTGAGATTTTGAATTTGAGGAATCGGTTCTTCCATTTGTTATGCGGATATCTTTCTCATAAATAAAAGCAGTATCAAAATTCAACATCCATGCAGAATAAGCCCTGAAATGAATATGGTTGCCTTTGATATCTTTGGGCAGGTCAAAGCTGCCCGCAGCCGTAGATTCAAACAACGGGGAAGCCTTGCGTTGGAGCACGTTGCCATCCGCATCGGATATTTCAGCATAAAAATTTTTGCTTATAGAAGACGGGTAGGCCCCCGAAAAAATGTATCCTTTGAACCAGATGGTTTCACCGGAATTATAAATGTTCTTATCAAAATGAACATATATTTTTTCCTGAGGATAGTTTTCAGCATAGACATTCATCATCGAGTCAATTTTTTGTGCACGCAAAACCAAGGGGGCCAAAAACCCTAAGCCAATAATTGCTATAACCCGACCTGCATTTTTAATGATCATAATTTTAATTGGAAGCTCTGTTGAAAGAAATAAGCGAAAATCAATTTAATTTCGGAATGTTCTGCAATATTCCAGAAAAAAAATTGTTAAGATGAAAGCTTTATATTCAATCAATAATAAAACCATTCCCGGATTGAGAACGTAGTTTATTTGATTATGCTTGACAATCACAGTTATATTTACAATTTTTGAAGTAATTTAATATCGCTATGAAGTTGAAAATATGCTTTTTCACATTACTTTTTGTAAGCTTCTTTTTTTCCTGCAAAAAATTAGTTCAGCAACAAGAGCAAAATGCGGCTATTGATATCATAACCAACGGGCTTTGGTATGTACAAACATATGAACAAGACAGCACTGACATTACCCCATCATTCTCTGGATATGTATTTCAATTCAAGCAGGATGGCACTGTTATCGGCTCCAGAGACAGCATTTCAACATCCGGAACCTGGTCTGCAGATATTACAAACCGGACAATCACTTCTAATTTCCCGAATCCACCTTCTCCACTTAATATGCTAAATAGTGTTTGGAAAATAACCGACAGCGGAGTGGACTATGTGGTTGCAAACTCTACCATAAACGACTCTACAGAAAACCTTAGATTGCAAAAACAATAATTATCCCCTGATGCAGCAAAATTGGTTTGTGGACAGTCTTAATGAACGTTTATGGGTTTGATATTATCGAAATTATTTCGTTTCTTTAGGCTTGTTTAAGTAGGAAATCTAATTTCCTAATCCTTCCGTCTATTAATCCTTTGCTAAACTGAAGCTACCTTTTATTACTACAATGGAGATTAATATCTATTCTTTTTTTAGTTTGAAAATTAATTGGAAAAGCAATTTTTACAATTCTTATGCGTTAACCCAGATAAGTCTTTAATAATTGCTTTGGCTGCTAAGATTTGATATAAAGGAGTATAATATTCAAATTGAAAAGCTCATAAATTAAACATCAAAGAGAATTGAAAGACGAAAAGTAAAGCCAGTACCCCATTTATTAAAACAATCAGGTAACCTAAAACCCTAATTTCCGTTGAATAGAAAGCTGTTTATTTTATTTCTTGGGCTTATTGCAGCATGTGTTGCTCATGCACAGGTTGCTGGTATTAAAGCCTCTCCTATAAGTGGGTGCAGCCCGTTGCCAGTAGTATTTCAGGATAACTCCGCTGGGGCAACGAGTTGGAACTGGAATTTCGGAAATGGGGTGACTTCGACTGCACAAAACCCCGGCACACAACTGTATGTTACAGCTGGCACCTATACCGTCACGCTAATAATTAATGGCGGTAGCAAAGCAACTCAAGTGATTACCGTTAATAAATCTCCAACGGCTAATTTTACAGTTGATGATTCGACAGGGTGCTTTCCTTTAAATGTAAATTTTACTGATCAATCCGCACCAGGTGCCGCTCCAATTGTTGCGTGGAGATGGGATTTTGGTGACGGAGATACATCAGCCGTTAAGAACCCCTCGCATACATATACGGGGGCAGCGAACTATCCTGTAACGCTTCAGGTTATTGATCAAAATGGCTGTTCGGGAAATTTGACAAAATCAAGTTATATAAAAGTGCCAAATGGAGTAACAGCTTCATTTACAACCACAGCATCATCAGGTTGTAAGATCCCCATTACAATACAATTGAATAATACTTCAACCGGCGTTCCGGGATCTACCAACTCTTATACATGGAACTTTGGGGATGGCAGCGCAAATTCTACCGCAACAAGCCCGCCGCACACATACAATGCTTCAGGAACCTATAACATTAAATTAGTTGCTCAAAGTACCGCAGGTTGTACAGACAGTGTTACCGTCCCAACTCAGATTTTAGCTGGAAATGTATCGTCAAGTTTTCAGGCGCCTGATACAGTCTGCGTCAACACTCTCATTAATTTTTTAAATACTTCTGCCCCAAAACCAAGTGTTTCGTACTGGGATTTTGGCGACGGCACAGCCTCCAACCTGATTAGCCCCACTAAAACCTATGCCACAGCGGGTGTTTATACTATTAAATTAACTAATACTTTTGGTGCCTGTATTGATTCAATAAGCCAGCAGATATCTGTGTTAACTCCCGCTGTTGCCAATTTCACGGCCTCTCCATTAGCTGGTTGTGATTCTCTTTTTACGGTAAACTTTACAGACCAATCCACTAATGCAAGCAGTTGGATATGGAGCTTTGGGGATGGGCAAACTTCAACCTTACAAAATCCTACACATACTTATTCAGGATATGGCACATACACTGTAAGCATGCAAGTTTCCAATGCTTTGGGTTGCAGCGGATCTATCACAAAAACACAATATATCCAAAATAGGAAGCCTTTTTTGCAGTTTAATAAATTATTGTCGAGTGGCTGCGCCCCTTTTTCATTCTCACCAACCATTATCGACACTGTAGTTGATGGTATTAGTTCCTACGCGTGGGATTTTGGGGATGGCACTACTTCTACTTCTGCCAATCCGCCAGCGCATTTATATCCTAACGCAGGCACCTTCTATGTAAAGTTGACAATAACAACAAACGGCGGTTGCACTGCTTCAATAACTGATACAGTGATGGTCGGTACTATCAGACCAGTGGCAAGTTTTACAGCAACTCCCACTACAGCATGTGTAAACAGCCCGATATCATTTACTGACCATTCAACCAATAGCCCGAATTCATGGTATTGGACTTTTGGAGATGGCGGTTATTCTGCTGCCCAATCGCCAACTTATAAATTTGTACTGCCTGGCACATTTACCGTAACTCTTAGAGCTTATAATAATGGTTGTAATGATTCAGCTAAATCAACAATAGTCGTGAATCCACCGCTGGCAAGATTTGCCTATACATTCAGTTGTGCAAATAATAGTACCGTATTTGATTTTCACGACAGTTCGATAGGAGCTAATACATGGTTATGGAATTTTGGGGATGGGACAACTTCAACTCTGGAAAATCCTATGCATACCTATGCTAATGCAAATGGCACATACATAACCAATTTAACTGTTACTAATACCACGACTGGCTGTACAAATAGCTTTGTAGAACCAGTATATATAATCAAGGATACAGCGGCCTATGTATCTACATCAAATAATATTTGCATTAACAGCACGGTCGTAATTAGCGTCTATAAAGTTAATTATTCTGATATTTTACAGTATACTTATGATTTTGGGGACGGGACAGTGCAAACAGTATACGCGGGTACTCAGCCACATACCTATACAAAAACGGGTAATTTTCAAGTCAAAATTGTTTTAACTGAGATTTCCGGCTGTTTGGATACGTTGCCGACAGATCCCACAGTTGTGATTCATGTTGGCGGCCCAACTGCCGCTTTTTCCACAACCAATAGTATAGGTTGTACAGGGCTTGCCGCCACATTTGTGGACCAATCAAAAACTGATGGGATCGATTCCATAAAGCAGTGGATTTGGAATTGGGGTGATAGCACTCCTATTCAAACTTTTACCGGTCCTCCATATGTCCACAATTATACCAAGCAAGGTATTTATACTGTCACACTAACAGTTGTAGATGCTTCCGGATGCAGAGATAGTATTTCCCAAATCAATTTGATCACTGTTGCCTTCCCTACGGCAAGCTTTACTACAGTAGACTCTGAGTCGTGCCCCGGGTCTCCCATACAATTTGTAAATAATTCTAAGGGTTATGGTTTGACATATACGTGGAATTTTGGTGATGGAAGCCCCACATCCAACGCTGTAAATCCGACACATATATACGCTTTAGGGACTTATAAGGCGTCTCTTAGTGTAGTAGACCAGTTTACCTGTACTGCATCAACAAATAATTATAATATAATTGTGGATACGCCCTCTGCTTCTTTTACTTTAAATGATTCATTTGCGAGCTGTCCGCCATTGACTGCTAATTTTAACTTTACTGGGAGCTATGCTAAATCCCTATTATGGACTTTTGGAGATGGAGGAATTTCAACCAATGACCCAAGTGCAACACATTTTTATAATCTGCCTGGAAATTATACCGCAGGATTAGTGGTCACAAGCCATGGAGGCTGCACAGCAACTGCTCCAGATGCTCATATTAAGATACTTGGGCCTACTGGATCATTAAGTTTTTCACCCGACCAGGGTTGCCATATAGTAAATGTCAATTTCAGTTTTACCAGTGGAAGCAATATAACTAATTATCTATGGCTATTCAGTCCTACACAAACTGATTCAACTAAAGTTCCTTCTGCATCTTTCACTTACGATTCAATAGGTACATACCACCCGATAGTTGTTATCAGGGATTCCACGGGTTGTAACGTACCCATTTACGCAACAGATTCAGTAGTGGTGTTTGGAAGCAAGCCAAATTTTGGTTACAATACAAATGTACTTTGCGGAAGCGGAACTGTTCAATTCAGCGATTCTTCTACGAGTACAGGAACTATAACTGGTTGGCTATGGAGCTTTGGTGACGGAGGCACTTCTACCCAGCAAAACCCCTCTCATTTCTATGCTGCACCGGGATCTTATTCAGTTACTCTGATAGTAACAGCCCAAACAAATTGCCCGGATACAATTATAATTGCTAATCTTATAAAAGTTGTGAATTACCCAGTGATAAGCATCACCGGCGACAATGAGAAATGTGTTCCCGCATCCATGAATTTTCAGGGCGTAATCTTGCAGCCAGACACCTCAGCTTTTACCTGGTTATGGAATTTTGGCAATGGACAAGCGGATTCGGTGCAAAATCCCGCTTCACAACTTTATACTGTTCCCGGTATTGATACCGTAAAGCTCACGGCAACTAATAGCAGTAACTGTTCTACAACTGTCTCAAAAGTTATTAAAATTGATTCTATCGCAACAACAAATGGCGGAGCCGATACTGCAATTTGTTCCGGTCAAAGCGCATTCTTGCAGGCATCTTCATCTGCTTCACCGGCTATTTTTACTTGGTTGCCCCCTACCAACAATTCATTAAGCTGTACCAATTGTTCTAATCCTGTTGCCACACCCGACAGCACAACAAGTTATTACGTACAAAGCACAAATACACTTGGTTGTGGCACCATTGATACAGTAATTGTAACAGTAGTTCAACCAGCCACAATGATTGTTTCACCGCTTAATGATTCAGTGTGTCTTGGTCAAAGCGTGCAATTAAGCGCGACAGGAGAAATGGTCTATACCTGGTCACCTGCTACCGGATTAAACAATCCGTCAATTGGCAACCCTATAGCAACTCCCGACACAACTACCATTTATCAGGTAACAGGGTCGGACAGCCTTCACTGCTTTAGTAATACCCAATCCTTAACAGTAAATGTATTCAACTATCCAACTGTTAATTTAGGGGCTGGCAGTGTCACTATACCTATAGGAACATCCTATCAAATCAGTGGTATTGGTTCACCGGATATTGATTCAATCAATTGGTCTCCCACCATTGGCCTTTCATGCACAAATTGTTTATCTCCGATAGCATCACCGGTAACAACAACAACCTATGTGGTTAAAGTTGAAAACAATGGCGGATGTATAACCTCCGATAGCATAAGAATAATTGTAACATGCGATGGCAAAAATCTATTTGTCCCAAATACCTTCTCGCCCAATGGAGATGGGGTGAATGACTGGTTCTTTGTTCAAGGAACAGGGCTCAGCACTATTCAATCGTTAAGAATATTCAACAGGTGGGGGCAGTTGGTATTTGAGAAAAGAAATTTTGCGGCTAACTCCGAAACTGAAGGTTGGGATGGCAATTTCAATGGTAAAAAAGCACCAATTGATGTATATATATATACAATAGAAGTGATTTGTGAAAACTCTCAGGTTGTGGCTTATCATGGCAATGTTGCTTTAATCAGATAAAATGTGGCTGAATGAAAATAACTTTATTATATAAAAAAATTGCTCTTGCTTTTGTGATAATGGCTGCATTGCAATCAGTATATTCACAGGATCTGCATTTCTCTCAATTTTTTGAAGCGCCTTTGCTTCGCAATCCCTCACTGGCAGGTATTTTCGTTGGAGATTACCGGGTACAAGGTGTATATCGGGACCAATGGAACAGCATAACCGATGGTTATCGCACAGGTTCCCTGAATGCAGAATACAAAATGCCTGTAGGCAGAACTAGTGACTTTATCACCACCGGTTTACAATGTTTATTTGACAAGGCTGGCACAGTTGGATTAACAACCACGGAATTCCTTCCGGCGCTTAATTATCATAAATCCCTAAGTGATGAAAAAACGATGTTCTTATCGTTGGGCTTTATGGGAGGCATAATAGATAAAACGATCGATCGATCGAAGGTTACAACCAGTAACCAATTCAGCGGTGGGGTATTCAATCCGGCCATTAACGATGGAGAAACTTTCCCTTCTGCAAATATTCATTATTGGGATGCAAGTGTTGGGATGAGCTTCAACACAACTTTCGGGGAGGATCAGAAAAACAGCATGTTTGTCGGAGCTGCTTTCCAACATCTGAACAGGCCAAAAGATAATTTCTATCTTAACTATATTGAACTTGACCCAAAATATGTTTTCTCTGTTGGGGCAAAGGTGAATATCGACGACTTCTCCTATTTTACCATTCAGGGTGACTATTCAACGCAGGGAGGTTCTACTGAAGCCATTGGTGGAGCATTGTATTCGTATAAGCTAGATGACACAAAAGATCCAAAATATATTTTAAGCCTGGGAGCTTTTATGCGTTGGCAGGATGCTTTGATCCCGGTAATAAAAGTAGAGATGCTGCCACTTTCAATCGCGCTAAGCTATGATGTGAATATTTCCGAGCTAAAAACCGTTAGCCAGGGGCAGGGAGGAGTTGAATTGTCAATATCATATATTGGCTTTCTGGACAGAGTTAATAGCTCCAAATACAAAATGCTTTGCCCGCATTTTTAGGAATCAATATTGTATTTATTATCAATACGTTATAAGAGGATACCACTCGTTAACAAACTGATAAATTTTTTTATATCTTAAATCACAGAGTTGTTTGTAAATTTGATCAAATCTATCTATTTTGACAGATTAATTATATTCATTGATGAGGTTTTTTTACATATTTTGCCTTATTTTCCTCACTGCTTTTCAAAGTAAAAGCCAGACTCACTCACTTCCTTCGCAGGACGGTGAAGCTACTCGTGTCAAGTTCTACCCCAATCCCGCCACTTCTGCTATAACCTTCGATTTTTTAAAAGACAATGATAAGGTCTACTCATTTCAGATATTTAATTTTCTTGGAAAAAAAGTTTATGAGTCATCATCAGTTAATTCAAGGACAATAGTAAATCTGACAGATTTCACCCGCGGTATTTATATCTTCCAGCTTAAAGATCAAAACGGAAAAGTGATTGAGTCCGGCAAATTTCAGGTGAACAAGTAGCTTTAATTCCTTTTTTTTACAGAACCTGCACAATCAAAAATTTTAGGTAATTCGTATTTTCCAAAGCTTTTATTATCGGATGGTCCGCCGATTGCGATTGAAAGATTACCTGCCTTAATTTTCTTTTTGCGTCTTTTGCAGCGGCGTCTATTGTATTTAAAAAAACTTCCGGTTTTACCAGATTGGTACATGATGATGTGACCAAAAATCCTCCCCGCTTTACTAATTTCATTCCCCGCAAATTAATTTCTTTGTACCCCTTTATCGCATTGTCAATTGTTTCCCTGCTCTTTGTAAATGCAGGCGGATCGAGCATTACCACATCATACAATTTGTTTTCTTTGCTTAATTGCTTTAATATGTCAAAAGCATTCACAGTTTCAAACTTGCATATATTCTGCAGTGCGTTTAGCTCGGCATTTCTCCTTGCAAATGAGGTTGCTGCTTCAGAAATATCTAACCCTAAAACACTTTTAGCTCCATAATGGGCCGCATGAATCTCGAAGCTTCCGGTGTAGCAAAAAGCACCCAGCACATCTGCATCTTTTACAATATGGCGGATTGCTTTTCTATTGTCTTGCTGATCCAGAAAATAACCCGTCTTCTGGCCATTTTCCACGTCTACATGTAACCTAAGAGCGTTTTCATTGATGATAATATTTGTATCAAATGGTTTTGAAAGAAAACCTTTTTGTTGTTGCAACCCCTCCAACTCACGAACGGGCACATCATTTCTTTCATAAATACCTTTTGGTTTAAATATTTTTTCCAGTGAATTCACAATCGCTTCTTTCCAAACTTCCATTCCAAGAGCCAATGTTTGGATTACAAAATAGTCGTTGAATTTATCAATGATCAAAGCTGGCAAAAAATCGGCCTCGCCAAAAACCAACCGGCAATTTTCTATATAACCAATTTTCTTTCTATAATCCCATGATTCTTTGATTTTCCTGAAAAAGAATACTTCATTTATCAATTCAGCCTTGTCTCTTGTCAAAATCCGGACAAGTATCTGCGATTTTTGGTTGATATAACCCCTTCCGATAAATTTCTTATCATGGGTGTAAACTTCAGCTACCTCTCCGCCTGCAGGTTGCCCTTCTACTTTATCTACTTCATTTGCAAAAACCCATGGATGTCCATTCACAACGCGTGAGCTTATTTTGTTTCTTAAATACACTATTGGCATCCGGCAAAAATAGGCTATGCCTTTTAGATGTGTAGAAAATACAGCTATTGCAAGACAATTTGTCTTTAATAATAAGCTTGGCAAAATAATTGACAACCTTACCTTTGCGACAATTTTAAAGTTTATGAAACAAAAAGATGTAAAAAATGCAGAAGGGGCCTTTAAGGGCCTGAATGAGAACGACGCGGAATCGTCTGCAGGTATTAATTCGGATGAAAATATCTCCGGAAGCTCATATCTGAACGATCAGGTTGAAGAAGAGAGTGAAATCCAAAAATTAAATGAAGAACTACAGGCTCAAAAAGATAAATACCTCAGGCTGGTTGCAGAATTTGATAACTTCAAAAAGCGAAATGCCAGAGAGCGCATTGAGCTGATTCAAACTGCAGGAAAAGAAGTGATCACATCTTTGCTGGACGTGCTCGATGATTCCGACCGTGCAGAAAAACAATTGCTGCAAAGCGATGATATCAACCATGCACGCGAGGGCGTTCAACTGGTTTTTAATAAATTAAGATCGGTTTTGCAAAGCAAAGGGCTCAAACAAATGGAAAGCATTAATACTGATTTTGATGTGGAGAAACATGAAGCAATCACAGAAATCCCAGCACCCAACGAAAAGCTCAAAGGGAAAGTTTTAGATGAAGTGCAAAAAGGATATTACCTGAACGACAAACTGATCCGCTTTGCAAAAGTGGTTGTAGGAAAATAATTGCCAATTTGCGCATCATTACACTATGTCTAAAAGAGATTATTACGAAATATTAGGGGTTTCAAAAAGCGCGTCTGCTGATGAGATAAAAAAGGCTTATCGCAAGGTAGCTATGCAGCATCACCCCGACCGCAATCCCGGTGATAAAGCTTCTGAGGAAAAATTCAAAGAGGCTGCGGAAGCATATGAAGTCTTGAGCGACGCAGATAAAAAAGCCCAGTATGACCGCTATGGCCATGCTGGAGTGAATAATGGCCGCGGTGGGTTTAGCGGCAGCGGCAATATGGACGACATCTTCAGCCAGTTTGGTGATATTTTCGGAGATGATGTTTTCGGCAGTTTTTTTGGGGGCGGCAGAAGAGGCGGCAGCGGTTCCAGAGCCAAGGGTGTGAGGGGGAGCAATCTCCGCGTTAAAATAAAACTCAATTACGAAGAGATTGCAAAAGGTGTTACAAAAAATATCAAGGTAAAAAAATATGTTGGCTGCAGTACTTGTGGTGGTAGCGGCGCCAAAGACAAAGGAAGCATACAAACCTGTGGTACCTGCGGCGGCAGCGGTCAGGTGAGAAGAGTAAGCAATACCTTTCTCGGGCAAATGCAAACGGTTACTACTTGCCCGACATGTAATGGCGAGGGAACAACCATCACTTCAAAATGTAATGCATGCAAAGGCGAAGGAAGAGTGTACGGTGAAGAAACTGTTACTATCGATATTCCCGCCGGAGTGCAGGAAGGCATGCAGCTTAGCGTTGGAGGCAGAGGAAATGCTGGCGAACGCGGCGGCCCGAATGGCGACTTGATTGTTCTGATAGAAGAAGAACAACATGAAGATCTGCACCGCGATGGGCTGAATGTTGCATTTGAATTATACATCAGCTTTTCTGATGCTGCTTTTGGCACTCAGATCGAAGTTCCTACAATTGATGGCAAAGCGAAAATAAAAATCCCGCCAGGAACGCAAAGTGGAAAAATTTTCAGGTTGAAAGGCAAAGGGTTCCCCGGTGTGAACTCTTACGAAAAAGGCGATCAGTTGATTCATGTGAACGTATGGACACCTCAACATTTGACAGCAGAAGAAAAAAACATGTTGGAAAAATTAAGCAGTTCACCAAACTTTCAGCCAAAGCCTGACAAAAACGAGCGTGGCTTCTTTGATAAGGTTCGAGAGATGTTCAGTTAGTGAGCAGTTATCAGTGTTCACCTGGCATTTAGTTCATGTACATCACCATTACTAAGCAAAGCAAATGAAATTGGGAACTGAAAGTCGGAAATTTGAACAACAAACTACAAACTAGAAACCCTTAATTCCCCACCCCCATTTTAGAAACGCTGGCATAGCCCGTGCCCATGTTTCCACATCGTGCTTGCCGTCTTCTATCTGCAGGTAATGAATATCATTGTCTTCATCATACCCTTTCTCTACTAATTCTTTTATAAGATCGAGTGTGTCATCAATTGAATCAATGATACCATTATTATTTCTATCATCTTCCTCATCACCGGCGCCACATTCAAAAAAAAATTTTAACCACGGGTAATAGTTGCCATTCCTTATTTGCTGATGCATGATGCGGTCAGTATCATCGCTGTAATCTTCATCATTCTGGTCCTTCGTGCGCCACCAGAACGAACCGGAGAAAACGCCAATCTTCGAAAATTCTGTTGGGTGGTTCCATGCAATATCCAGTGCACTTAAACCCCCCAGCGAAAAACCGGCAAATGCTTTTTCTTTAAATTCCGGGATAAGAAAATTAGAGCGGATAAATGGAAGCAGTTCTTCAAAAACAAACCGATTGTACAAACCCGCTTTGGTGCCTCTTCCTTTATAATCTAAAATTTTCGCAGTGCCATATTCATTCTTTCTTGCCTTGCCTGCATGAATACCAACACACAACAGTGGAGTAATTGATTTCTCATTGTACAGTTCATTGAGCATTTTCTGCAGCCCAAACTTCTCCAGATCCTGGCCGTCATTGATCAGCAGCAGGCTGATTTCGGATGTTTCCCTGACGTTTGCAGGTAAATAAAAATCAACCTTCACGTCGCGGCCCAGAAATTCCGATTGCAAGTCTCTGTCTTCTTTTAAAAAAAATCTCATAAGGCAGTTGATGAATATTTTTTGGTTACCAGAAGCTTTTGTTCAGGAAATCATTTTTGTAGCTATTCATGACGAAAAACTGAAATGCAAATAAACAATTTATTAATTAACATCTATTATGCTTAACGCTAATATTGGATTTGTTTGTTTGTGCTTTTAAAAATAAATTTGGTTCAGGCAACAAAAAAATTATGGCAATACAGGAAGCTTATCATAAATGGTATTCACCCGCAATCGGCAGGGATTTTGAAATGCTTGTCTTCGGTCACGGAGGGCAGCCTATCGTATTATTCCCTACTTCAAAAGGTTCTTATTATGAAAATAAAGACCAGGGGCTCATTGCTTCTGCAAACTGGTTTTTGGGAAACGGCAAAGTGAAAATCTATTGCCCGGCCAGTTTCGATGCGGAAAGCTGGTACAACAAATCTGTTCCTCCCGGCACGAGAGCGTATAATCATACCCTTTATGATAAGCTGATTCTGGAAGAGGTTGTGAGCCGTGCACAAAATGAAACAGGTTATCACAAAGTAGCAACCGCAGGCTGCAGCTTTGGTGGCTATCATGCAGTGAACTTTGCGTTCCGTCACCCCGATGTGAGCAGTTACTGTTTCCCAATGAGTGGCGCATTTGATATGAAACAATTCTTGGATGGCTATTACGACGACAATGTGTATTACAATAATCCGCCTGATTTTATCCCAAACGATAATAACCCGGAATTATGGAACATGGGCATTGTGCTCGGCACTGCTGAGTTCGACAGTTGCCTGGATGATAATATCAGATTGAGTGGCATCCTTAGCAAGAAAAATATTCAGCACTGGCTCGACATCCGGCACAATGCAAACCATGACTGGCCGATATGGAAAGAAATGTTCCCGCACTATTTATCGCTGATAAAGTAGTAGCAAGGTCGGGGGGACGGAAAATAAGTGAAGAAAATCAATAAAACCTTTGTAAGATTCACAGCACGCAAAAAATATTCAATAGCTTTCTAAATACATTTTGATTTTAATAAAACAACTATCATGAAAAAAATTGGCGTTTTGTTTGGCAAGGAAAGAAGTTTCCCCATGGCTTTTGTGGAAAGGGTGAACAGCAAAAATGTGGAAGGCATTGTGGCCGAGCCGGTGCGCATTGATAAAGTGGTGCAGGGCGATAGCAGCGGGTACGCTGTCATCATCGACCGTATTTCGCAAGACGTGCCTTTCTATCGAGCTTACCTGAAGAATGCCGCGCTGACTGGAACGGCCGTTATCAATAACCCCTTCTGGTGGAGCGCCGATGAAAAATTTTTCAATAACTGCCTTGCAACTAAGATAGGTGTGCCGGTGCCAAAGACAGTAATACTTCCTTCACGCGATCACCCTGCTGATACGAGCGAGCAATCATTTGCAAATCTGGCTTATCCGTTGGATTGGGAAAATATTTTTAATTATGTTGGTTTCCCCGCATACATGAAACCCTTTGCCGGTGGCGGATGGAAGAACGTATACAGGCTGGAGAATGCAGATGATTTTTACCAGAAGCATTCTGAAACAGGCGAACTGGTGATGCTGCTTCAGGAGGAAATTGTTTTTGATGAATACTACCGTTGCTATTGCATCGGTGGCAAATATGTGCGCATCATGCCTTATGAGCCGCGCAACCCGCATCACCTGCGCTATGTAGCCGACTTCGCTCCTTCGCCGGAAAGACTGCAGCAGATGGAGCAGATTGTTTTGCGCATCAATCACTATCTGGGTTACGATTTTAATACCGTGGAACTGGCACTTCGCGATGGCGTTCCTTATGCTATTGATTTTTGCAACCCTGCTCCTGATGCTGAAAAGACCAGTGTCGGTGAAGACAATTTCAACTGGGTAGTGGAAACGGCGGCTAATTATGCCATTGAAAGAGCATTGGCCCATCAGGATGGAGTGGATAATCTCACATGGGGAGAATATTTGAAAAGAAGCACGGCAAAGCAGCCATTGATATAAGATTTTATATGCTCACCATATATAACGAAGATGAAAACCGATATCAGTTGGTGGAAGAACCAGATCCTTCCATCAGCTATACCTACGCGGATTATCTTCAATGGAATTTCAGAGAAAGGCTCGAATTAATTAGGGGGCATATTTTTAAAATGAGCCCGACGCCTGCACCCAAACATCAGCAGGTGGCAGCCGTTCTTACGGCTGAGATATTCCATTTTTTAAAAAAGAAGAAATGTAAAGTTTACCCTGCTCCTTTCGATGTTCGACTTCCGGTAAAGAATAGAAAAAAAGATAATGAAGTCACGACCGTTGTGCAGCCTGATATCTGCGTGATTTGTGATGAAACAAAAATTGATGAGCGTGGTTGCTGCGGCGCTCCTGATTTGGTAATAGAAATTTTATCGCCTGGCAATTCTTCTCACGAGGTGAACACAAAATTTGCTTTGTATGAAGAGGCGGGCGTAAAAGAGTATTGGCTCATTAATCCTGTTGAAGAAAACCTCGTAGTGTTCATTTTGAACAATGAAGGAAAATTTAGCGGAACAAAAATGTATGCCGGGGGAGATGTTTTGTATTCATCTGCAATCACCGGTTTCAAAATTAAAGTGAGCGAAATTTTTTCTAAATAGACTTGATGCAAAGAATTTGGGAATTTGGTTTAAAATTATCAGGTACTGTAGAAACATAAGGCGTACAATTGAATTCCTTAGCTGAAGCCACAGCAGTACTGAAGCTTAATCCAGCCTCCTCTCCCGAAAACGGGCTATTTTCGTTTTCGGGTGTGCTTTTTTGGTTCTTTTTTGCACAAGCAAAAAAGAACAACAACCAATGGGAATAGAAATTTAAAATCGTAAAAGAATGTCAAACATCACCTACAAGCATTTCACGCTCGGCGTTGAAGAAGAATACATGGTCATTGACCCGCACACCCGCGAACTGAAAAGCCATGAACAGAAGATTGTGCACGAAGGCCAGAAAATTATTAAAGACAAAGTGAAAGCAGAAATGCACCAGGCCGTGGTGGAAGTAGGCACTGATATTTGTCAGGACATTGATGAAGCGTTTAATGATGTAGCGCTATTGCGCAAAACCATTTCCGGCATCGCAGATTCGCTTGGTCTTTGGGTTGGGGCTTCTGGCACACACCCATTCAGCCATTGGGAAAACCAGCTCATCACAGACCATGTTCGCTACAATGAAATTGTAAACGAACTGCAGGAAGCAGCTCGAAGCAATCTGATTTTCGGCCTGCACGTGCATGTAGGTATGCAGAGCCGCGAGATGGCCAATCACATCGCTAACTCAACAAGATATTTTTTGCCTCATATTTATGCACTCAGCACCAACTCGCCCTTTTGGGAAGGGAGAAAAACCGGCTACAAATCTTTCCGCACCAAAGTATTTGACAAATTCCCCCGTACAGGGATACCTGAATATTTCGACAGCATCGAAGCATATGAGAATTATGTGAAGCTGCTGGTGAAAACCAATTGCATTGACAACGCAAAAAAAATATGGTGGGACCTTCGCGTGCATCCCTTTTTCGACACGGTGGAGTTCCGCATTTGCGATGTGCCTATGACGGTGCAGGAAACCATTACCATTGCGGCGCTGTTCCAGGCCATCTGTGCAAAAATTTACAAGCTGCATTCGCAGAACCTCAACTTTATACAATACTCGCGTGCGCTCATCAACGAAAACAAATGGCGCGCCAGCCGTTACGGCATCGACGGCCACCTCATTGACTTCGGCAAACAGGAAGAAGTAAACACCCGCGCCTTGATATATGAACTGCTCGATTTTGTGAGTGACGTGGTGCCCGAGCTGGGCAGCCGCCACGCCATCGACAACGTGCACAAAATGCTGGCTGACGGCACTGGCGCTGACCGACAGTTGAAAACTTTTGAGCAGACAAACAGTCTCTCAGATGTGGTGGATTATATCCATGCGCAGTTTACTCATGGGATTTGATTCAGATGAATATTTGTTGTAGTAATTTTTTACACAAGATTCAGCACACCGGTTAGGTATTGTTGCGCCAACCTGCAGCAGGAAAGTCGCAATCAACTCATCGGCAGTGCTGTTATGAAGCGCTGCAACCACTTCAAGTTCAAAACAGGCGAAGCCAACCTAAAGCCCCACAATACCCAATTCAATTGAAATCCACTCTTTACACTCACGGTTTTTAGGGAACACCTCATTCCTTTGCGCAATTGGCAATTCATGTTTCGCAAAATATAAAACGGATAACGCAATCTTAAATAACACTGGCGCAATACACAAAATAAATCGCGCAACGGCAAATGCGACCTAAGCAATAGATACATACAGTGACGCAATGACAGTTCACTATTTCACAAAAGACATAACAGATTGCGCAATACATGAAACAAATTGCGCAACTGCAAATACCACCTCCACAATGAATAGTTACAGTGGTGCAATGGCAATTCATTATTCCGCAAAACTAAAATTAGGTTGCGTAATCTCAAATAACGCTGGCGCAAAAGTCAAAACAGATTGCGCAATTGCCATCATCTTAGCCGCAATGAATAACAACATTGCCGCAGTTGCAGTCGCATGAAGATTTTCGAATAAAAGGTATGATGAATTGTGAAAGAAGCCAGATAATGCCGGGTTCGCCGGGACGATAAATCAAATGATCTCCAGATATCTTTTCAGTTCCCAGTCTGTGACCACTTTAGCAAACTGCCGCCACTCCCATTCCCTCGTGCCGGTAAAATGTTCAACAAAAGGTCTCCCGAAAAGCTCTTCCGCAAGAGGGGAAGTTTTCATTGCCTGCGTTGACTCCCACAAATTTTTCGGCAGCACTCCATTCTTCTTATCGGCGTAGCCACTGCCGGAAGTGGCCGGTATTTTTAATTTGAGCTTGTTTTTTATCCCATATAACCCTGATGCAAGGCAGGCTGCCATTGCGAGATAAGGATTGGAGTCCGAGCCTGCCACCCTTGTTTCCAGCCGCGCAGATGCACTGCCAGCAGGTAGCACGCGCAAGGCAACAGTGCGGTTATCAATCGCCCATGTCAATGTAGTTGGTGCCCATGCCCCTTCCACCAGCCTTTTATAGCTATTGATGGTTGGCGCATACATGGGCAATATATGAGGCATGCAATGCAATTGGCCTGCAATATAACTTTCCAGCAAAGCACTCATGTTTGTTTTTGATTTTTTATCATAAAACAAATTATGCTTTCCATCTGCCGACCACAAGCTCTGATGCACATGGCCGCTGCAACCAGGCAGATTTTCGTTCCATTTTGCCATAAAGCTGGCGATCAATCCGTGGCGATGCGCAATTTCTTTAGTGCTGCTTTTAAAAAGAACAGCTCTGTCCGCGGCTTCCAGAATTTCAGAATATAATATGGCCGCTTCATAAACACCCGGCCCTGTTTCAGTATGTATGCCTTCCAGTGGGATATTAAATTTTTTTAATGAATCGAACAGGTCATGAAAGAAATTGCTGTTCTGGGAAGCACGCAAAACAGAATATCCAAACATCCCCTGGGTCATCGGTTTTAAATCGCGGAATTTATTTGCATACAACTCATCAATATTATCAATGAAGTTGAACCATTCAAATTCCTGCGAGAAAAAAGGGATGTAGCCTGCATCCTTTGCTTGCTGAGCAATTTTCCTTAATAAGCTTCTCGGGCATGCAGGCAAATCATTTCCTTTTGCATCGCGAAAATCTGCCAGGAAAAAAGGAAGGTCATTTTCCCATGGCACCTGCCTGAAAGTATTTGTATCTATCACGGCATTTGAATCCGGATAGCCTGTGTGCCATCCGGTGATCTGCGCATTGTCATAAGCTACATCATTGGCATCCCATCCAAACACCACATCACAAAATCCAAAACCTTTTTCTGCAACAGATTTAAATTTTTCGATGCTGATCACTTTGCCACGCAAAATGCCATCCACATCAACAATGGCCAGTTTTACTTTCTCTGCATTTTGCTCAGCCAGTTGCTGAAGCACTTCATGGATTGTCTGTTTCTGCTGCATCAATTGTTTGTTTTACAAAAAGCGAAACCAAATATAGTATAGTGCAGGTATTGCAAAATAAATAAGCGATAAAATATGATTCATTGTGATCAGGCTGGCACTGATTTGTAAAAGAATTAAAATTGCTTAGCAATGAAGTTAAGGAAAAGGATAAAGATGCGGCTTATAATTTAAGCGAACGTTTGCATCGCCGATCAATATTTGAAGAATGAGTTTCTATTATTTAAAAGCTCAGTAAAAATGCTGTTCCCTCACCTTCGACGGACTGTACTTGTATATTGCCTTTGTGCAGCATCATGATTTGCTTACAAAGACTCAACCCGATTCCACTCCCTGTTTTTCTGGTGCTGAAAAAAGGAATGAAAATCTTATCGATCACCTCCGGAGATATCCCTGCCCCGTTGTCCGCTACCCTGATAATGATTTTATTGCTGGGCGCAACACCTGCTGACAATACAATGCGCGGGCTTGTAATATCTTTCAGTGCTTCTACTGCATTCACCACCAAATTGATGAGCACCTGCTCAACAAGGCTGGGGTCGGCTTCCAGAAAAAGGTCCGGGTCTTTCAATATTACTTCCAGATCAATATTTTTTTGCGCTAGTGTTGGCTGCATGAGTTGATGGAGGTTCTCAAACAAATCCCTTACATAAATTTTTTTCAGGTTGGGCGTAGTGATTTTATTCAGATTGCGGTAGGTCTCGGCGAAGCGCAAAAGCCCTTCGCTCCTTCTGCGGATTGTTTCAATGCCCAACTGCAGATCTTCAATAGCGGCAGGTTGTTCACGCAAATGGCTAACTGAATTTTGCAAACGGTGCAGCATCGTATCTGCCAGTGATGAAATGGGCGCAATGGAATTCATGATCTCATGCGTCATCACGCTCAATAATTTCTGCCATGCTTTGGCTTCCGTTTCATCCAATGCCTCATCCACATTCTGAAAAGCAATCAGTTTGTACACAATATTATCCGTTTGAAATGCGGTTGCGGATATCAATGCTTTAAAAACACTTTTGTCTTTTGTTATAGAAACCACTTTGCTTTGGCCCGGCCGCAAAGCCAGTACTTCCTGATATAAACCGGGTTCTCTTCTCTCGAGCGAATGAATAGTTTTCAGGTAAGGCACGCCGAGCATTTTTTTTAGTGATTCATTCATCCATCCGATCTGCCCGCTTTTATGCTCGTAAGAAAGTATGCCTGTGTCAACGAGCTCCAGTATTTTCTGTAGGTATTGAAACTGTGTTTCTTTTTCGCGGCTGATATGCTTGAATGTGGTATTGATCTCATTAAAGCCGTGTCGCAGCGGCTGCAGGTCAAGCGGGGCATGCTTTACATCGAAATAGCGGGAAAAGTCACGGTAATGTACTGACTCTACAAATTGCTGCACTTCATCCTGTGCCTTTCTGTTGAAGCGATAAAAATCTATTAGCTGATATAAAATAACTGGCATCACAATAATGAGATAGACAAACCATCCTTTCACGATGATCACGGAAGCCGCAATGATTGTTATAAATAACAAAATCACCCTGATGAGCAAGCGTAAATTGTATTGCTTAAATATCATATTTGCTAAGGCGGCGGTATAATGCGGTGCGGGTCAGTCCCAGTTCTTTCGCAGCTTTACTGATGTTGCCGTTATGTTTTTCTATCACTTTCAAAATAGTATTTTTTTCCACCGCGCTCAGGTTCAGTTCATCTGGCTCATCCTGCAATGCTTTGGGCGATTCTATTGGAGAAAAAATAAGATCTGCCGGGTGCAGCACATCATCCTCTGCCATGATCACTGCACGCTCAATTGTGTACTGAAGTTCACGCACATTCCCGGGAAAGTGATAATTGCAAAGTTTCTCCAGTGCCTTGGCATCAAAATCATCAGAACTCTTCATGTACTTTTTCGAATAGATGCGCAAAAAGTGTTTTGCCAGCATCACTACATCATCTCCACGCTTGCGCAAGGGCGGCACCATGATCTCAACTGTGTTGATGCGATAAATAAGGTCTTTGCGAAAACGAGTTTCATTGGCCAGTTCGCTCAAAGGCATATTGGTGGCGCATATGAGCCGGATGTCAATCGGTATGGGCTGGTTTGTGCCAATGCGTGTTATCTTTCTGTTTTGGAGAACAGATAATAATTTCGCCTGCTGATGAAGAGATGTATTGCCTATCTCATCTAAAAACAATGTACCGCCCGATGCTGTTTCAAAAAGCCCCACCCTGTCTTCCCTTGCATCCGTGAAGGCGCCTTTCTTGTGGCCAAACAATTCGCTTTCAAATAAAGTTTCCGTAAGCGCTCCTACATCCACTTTAATAAAGGGTTTGTCCACTCTTAAAGATTGTTGCTGGATTGCTTTTGCTATCAGATCTTTCCCAGTTCCATTTTCACCCAATATCAAAATGTTCGCATCGGTGGGCGCTATTTTTTCTATCTTATAAAAAATCTCCTGCATGATTTGTGATTCACCGATCATTTCCGACCCAATGATCGAGTCTGCAGAACTTATATAACCAGTTGCGCTTTTATTGTCTTTTCTTTTAAGCGCATCTTTAATGGTGCTGAGCAATCTTTCATTATGCCAGGGCTTTACCACAAAATCTGCCGCTCCTTCTTTAAGCGAGCGGACTGCCAGATCAATATCGCCGTACGCTGTGATCATTATAACAGCGGCCTCGCTTCCAAATTCCCTGAGCTTTTTTAGCCAAAACAGGCCTTCATTGCCCGTGTTGATGCTGCTGTTGAAATTCATGTCGAGCAAAATAATGTCGAATGCCTGCTTAGAAAGAAGAGACCTGATGTTCTCCGGGTTCTTTTCAGTAACTACATTTGCTGCTTCGGTTTTTAATAAAAGCCTTACCGCAGTTAGCACGTCAGGGTCATCGTCCACTACTAATATAGATGCGTTTCTTAAAGCCATTGTAACAATTAAAATAATTTATCCGTCTAAATGCAACAAATACTGCCACAAGTTTACCTTAAATATAAAGCTATGGCAATTAATTTTTTAAGCGTTCCCTAAAAAAACAAAGTGTATCAAAATCGTACACTTTATGTATCAAAAACGAACATCTTCGTATATTATCGGTGATTAAGAAACTGTAAATCATTAAAATGGCAAACTGGCATGTGTTTGACTATAACAGAAATGAAATTTTCTTATGAAGTATTGAGAGAAGCTGGCTGGTATATTTATACTGGTCAGCTTTCAAAAAAAATCAAACCAAATAAAGCATTTACATGGTAGACAGGATTCTGGAAAAGAAAAGATGGTCAACTAAGCGCCTGATGACAATTGGCGGGATTGCAGCCTTAATATTATTGATTGGTGCAAGTTATTACTATACCAAAGGCCCGTCCAAACTGAGCGTGGATACGGAGCGCATTACAATCAGTGAAATAAAAAAAGGCGCTTTTCAGGAAAACATCCCGGTGAATGGGGTGGTTATGCCGCTTTCTACCATTTACCTGGATGCAACAGAGGGAGGTCGCGTGGAAGAACGTTTTGTTGAAGATGGCGCAATCGTGAAAAAAGACCAGCCCATTTTGCGCTTATCCAACACCGATCTTTTAATGACCATGATGAGCCAGCAAAACACCGTTTATAACACGCTCACGCAAATGCAGATCAATCACAATGCTGCTTTGCAGAACACTGTGAGCAAGCAAACACAGGTGGCAGATGTGCTAAGCCTTTTCAATGAAGCAGAGCGCATATATAATTTAGACAAAAAGCTGTATGCTGAAAAAGTGATTGGATCGCAGGAATATAAACAAGCTGAAAATAATTACAACTATTACCTGAACAAGAAAAAATTGACGGAGCAGATCCTGCAACAGGACTCTTTATCCCGTGCCCAGCAGGAAGCGCAGGATAAACGCTCCTATCAGGGCTCGCAGGATGCATTGAGCATTATGCAGAAAAAAGTTGGCGACCTGATCGTGCGTGCACCCATTGAAGGACAGCTCACATCGCTTGATGCAGAAATCGGGCAAAGCAAAACGCAGGGACAAAGGCTTGGGCAGATTGATGTGCTGAGCGGTTTTAAAGTACGCGTAGACGTTGATGAGCATTATCTTTCCCGAATTTACACCGGGCTTACAGGCACATTCAGTTTTGCAGACAGCAATTACAAACTGAAAATATTCAAAGTTTTCACAACGATAACTGGCGGAAAGTTTCAGGTTGATATGGAATTTCTCGGGCCAGTGCCAAAAGGCATACGCCGCGGGCAAACACTTCAGATAACACTTGCATTAAGCGATGAAAGACAGGCAATACTTTTGCCCAAAGGAGGCTTCTTCCAGCAAACCGGTGGTAACTGGATCTTTAAAGTAAGCGACGATGGGAAAACAGCTTTTAAGGTGGACATACAACTTGGCAATTCGGCAATTGATTATTACGAAGTACTTCAGGGTTTGAAGCCAGGCGATAAAGTGGTTACTTCAAGCTATGAAACCTACGGCAATATGCAGGAACTTGTATTTAAAAATGAATGACCCATATCAAAAAAGGGACTTGAAGTTAGGTAACAACAAAATATGAAAAAGAAATTTTTATACATCGCCTCGCTTAGCTTCTGCTTATGCATGTTCAATGCCACTTCAAAAGAATGCGGAAAAAACATGAATGTGAAATGCTCTCAGGCTTTGAGTGAAGGAAAATCAAACCCGGAAATAAAATCTGCAGAACAGGATGACAGTAAGTCGGAGTTTTCTCTTATCCAAATGCTTCTATTAAAAACAATATGAAATAAAATAAAAGAAACTACTTTTCAAACAATCACCTAAACAAAATACAATGATCAAGATCACAGAGCTCGAAAAAGTGTACCGCACTGAAGAAGTGGAAACAATTGCATTGAACAAACTAACGATGGAAGTAAAAGAAGGCGAGTTTGTGGCAGTAATGGGCCCATCTGGTTGTGGCAAATCAACTTTATTGAATATCCTGGGCTTGCTTGATGATCCTGATAAAGGAAGTTTCCTATTCAACAAAATAGAAGTAGCGCATTTTAATGAGCGTAAGCGTGCCGATCTGCGCAAGCACAATATCGGTTTTGTGTTCCAGAGTTTTAACCTGATCGATGAGCTGACTGTGTTCGAAAATGTGGAGCTGCCATTAATATACACCGGTGTAAAATCAGCAGACAGAAAGATAAAAGTTGAACAAGTTTTAGATAAAGTGCAGATCATGCACCGCCGCAACCATTATCCGCAACAACTTTCTGGCGGTCAGCAACAGCGTGTAGCAGTAGCAAGAGCCGTGGTCAATAATCCCAAATTGATTTTGGCGGATGAACCTACAGGAAATCTCGACAGCAGCAATGGCAACGATGTGATGCAATTGCTTACCGAATTGAATGAGCAAGGCACAACCATTGTGATGGTTACTCACAGCGAGCACGATGCCCGTTACAGCCACCGGATCATCAGGATGCTTGACGGGCAGGCTGTAGTGGAGAACATTATAGCATAATAAATTTTTCAATTCTGCAAATCTGCAAATTTTAAAATTGCGCAATTCGAAATGATGTATCGGAATAGCAGTATCGGAACGAAATATATCAGGGTGAAATAGCAATTTCTTAGTTGTTATCAAAGCTGCTATCTAAAAATCGTGCATTTATAAACGAAAAATATCGTACATTATAAGTCATTAATGCTTTTATGCTTAAAAATTATTTCAAAATCGCCTGGAGAAATTTGTGGAAGCACAAAACAGACAGCTTTATTAATGTTGTCGGATTGTGTATTGCATTCACAAGTGCATTACTGCTATCGCTCAGTGTGAACTATGAGTTTTCTTATGACAAATTCCATGCGAATGCAAAAAATATCTATCATTTATATTTTCAAACACAGCGTGTGAATGGAAACGAACTCAGCAGTGCCATGCCAGCTCCGCTGATGCCCGCACTGAAAGCCTCCTATCCTGATGTAAAATATGCTGTGAGAGATATGGACAACGGGACGATTATCAGGTATAAAGACAAAAAAATTTCTCAAAGGCTGAAATATACTGATGCCGATTATTTTAAGATGTTTTCGTTTCCGATTATTAATGGAAACGCAACAACCCCTTTAGATAATTTGACTAATGTGATCCTTCGCAAAGGGCCGGCCAAAGCCATTTTTGGCAACGAAGAACCAATCGGGAAAACTATTGAGATGCAGCTTGATAATGGATGGAGGCCATTCACCGTTGTTGCTGTTACTGAAGATTTTCCTGATAACTCAAGCTTTAAGTTTGATGCGATCACCAGATTTGAAAATGTAGGGTTCTATAAGCAGGTCAGCACCGTCTGGGACTCCCACTTTCATGATGTGTATATTCAACTGAACAAAAATACCGACAAAAAGGCTTTTGAATCAAAGCTGGCTCCATTCATCAATCAATATTTTGCTGAAGACTTAAAGCGATTAAGGAGAGACGGGGCACATGCAGACAAGGATGGATCGCTTATAAAACTTTTGCTGCAGCCATTGGGTGAGGTACACACAAGCACAGAGATTAGCGGCGGCGACTCCATCAATAAAAGTTTTTTGTACCTGCTCGCCTCTATAGCTTTTTTAATTATTGCCATTGCTTCTATCAATTTCATCAATCTCAGCATCGGCAAGTCTTTCACACGCTCCACAGAAATAGGCCTGCGCAAAACAATGGGCGCCTTGAAAAATCAAGTGGCTCTGCAATTTTGGGCAGAAGCATTGCTTGTTTGCTTTCTCGCACTCGTTATCAGTTGCATTGCAACCTATATTCTGGTACCACAATATAAACTGCTTTTTGACCTGAACATAAGAAGGGAGATGTTGCAATCTCCTGTCGTTTGGCTTTTCATTGCGCTCGGCTTTATTTTAATCACGCTCATTGCGGGTGGTTATCCTGCATGGCAAATGGCACGCGTCAACGTGGTGCAGGTGCTGAAAGGAAAAATGTCGGTGAACAGATCGAACAAACTCCGCAATGGGCTTATCACATTTCAATTCATCATTGCTGTGCTACTCATTTCCTGCACCATTATTTCATGGCTGCAAATTCATTATATGCGCACACGCCCCCTGGGATACAACACCAGCCAGGTCATCAGCGTGCCGATAACCGGTGAAGTCAATCCTATTCAAGCGCTTCAACTGATGAAAAATAAATTGTCCACCTCATCTTCTATTGAAAGTGTAAGCGGCATTTACAGTAATCTGGGCGTTGGTGCAGACGGATCGAACAATACTTCCATTCTGGGATTTGATTATAAGAACCGCGAAATAAAAAGCAACTGGATTGGCGTGAGTTATGATTTTGTGAAGACCCTGGATTTAAAATTGGTTGATGGCAGAGATTTCTCTACTTCATTTGCAACAGACAGCAGCGGAGCGCTTATCAATGAAGAAATGGCAAAAGAAATCGGCGAGAAACAAATTGTTGGTTTGAAGCTGCCTGTTGATTCTGCAAAACCGCTGACTATCATTGGCGTTCTGAAAAATTTCAATTTCAAGTCATTGAAACAAAAAATTGATCCGTTGACATTGGTGATAGATAAAAATTTCTCCATCAATTATATTCTGGTGAAAGTGAAGCCAACCAACCTTCAGGCAAGCATGGCGCTTGTGCAGAACACGTGGAAAGTAATTTCACCCGGGAGCGATTTCAAGGGCTCCTTCCTTGATGAAAATGTGAACCGTCAATACAAGCGTGAAGAAAAGCTGATGCAGGTTTTTACTATTGGTGCAATCATCGCTATCGCGCTTTCATGCATGGGCCTGCTCGCCATGGTGATATTGATCATCGCACAAAGAACAAAAGAGATCGGGATAAGAAAAGTTTTAGGTGCATCAGTCACCACCATTGTTACACTTGTAGCAAAAGATTTTCTATTGCTAGTCCTGATTGCAACGATCATCGCGACACCAATTGCTTGGTATGCCATGAATAAATGGTTGGAAAGCTTCGCCTATCAGATCAGCATCGGTTGGTATATATTTTTAGCTGCGGGGTTTTTGGCATTGCTGATAGCACTGATAACAATAAGCATTCAGGCCATCAAAGCAGCGATGGCAAATCCGGTGAAGAGCTTAAGGACAGAGTAACTTATATGCAAATTTAAAAATGCTCAATTTGAAAATGAAAACCGCCGAAAGTCGTATCTAAAAGAAAACGGGAACTAATATGTTCAAAATCGTTAATTCATGTTCACAAATTATTTCAAAATTGCCCGGAGAGCTTTATTAGTAAACAAATTTTTTTCTGCTATTAATATTGCCGGTCTGTCTGTCGGCATTACAGTGGCTATGCTCATCGGGCTTTGGATATGGGATGAGTTTTCTTATGATAAACAAAATGAGCATTACGGAAAAGTAGCTGAAGTAATAAGACAAACAACTGTTAACGGAGAAATAGGTGATGGCTTCCCCAGTCCGATTCCACTAGCCGAAGAACTCAGGAGCACCTATGGAAGTGATTTTAAGCACGTCGTATTATCGTGGTGGAATCGTGATCATATCCTGTCTTTTCAAGATAAAAAATTTACCCGCATCGGGAAATTTATGGAGTCTGAAGGACCCGATTTGCTTTCACTAAAAATGTTGAAAGGCAATCGCAATGGCTTGACTGATCCATCTTCTATTCTAATTTCTTCATCAGTTGCAAAAACAATTTTCGGAGATGCTGATCCGATAAACAAGATGATGAAGATTGATAATAAAATGGATGTGAAAGTAACAGGCGTCTATGAAGATATTCCGGACAACTCAAGATTCAGGAATGTCGCGTTCATCGCTCCATGGCAGTTACTGGTTTCATCAGACGATCTGATAAAAAATGTGCAAACGAGTTGGGGCTACTATGCTGCCGAAATATTTGTTCAGCTTAATGACAATGCTGACATCAATAAAGTATCTGCAAAAATTAAAAACTGTGAGCTTACTAAAATTAAAGATAACAAAGAGATTGCTGTTTATCACCCATTGGTATTTCTGCAACCAATGAACCGCTGGCAATTATATGAAGAATGGAAAAACGGTGTTAACACAGGTGGAAGAATTCAATTCATTTGGCTGTTTGGAATAATTGGTTTGTTTGTTTTGCTACTAGCATGCATCAATTTTATGAATCTTACAACGGCACGTTCAGAAAAACGTGCGAAAGAAGTTGGGATAAGAAAAGCAATCGGTTCACTAAAAAAACAATTGATCATTCAATTTTTTAGTGAATCTTTTGTTGTTGTAATGCTGGCGTTCGCACTTTCACTTTTATTAATAAAGATAGCGCTACCATATTTCAACGATCTGGCTGATAAAAAAATAAACATTTTATGGGCTAATCCTTTTTTCTGGATCGCTGGCATCGGTTTCATTTTGTTCACTGGCTTGGTTGCTGGAAGTTATCCAGCATTTTATTTATCATCCTTTCAACCGGTGAAAGTATTAAAAGGCACATTCAAAGCTGGCAGGTTTGCAGCACTTCCAAGAAAAATACTAGTAGTGCTGCAATTCACAGTTTCTGTTATTTTGATTATCGGCACTATCATCGTCTTTCAACAAATTCAATTTGCAAGAGACCGGCCGATTGGCTACAATAAAAATGCATTAATACAAATGCAGATGAATTCGCCGGAATTTTATGGACATGAAAATGCATTAAGAAATGATTTGATAAAAACCGGAGCTGTTGCTGAAATGGCCGAAGCATCCAGCCCTCCTACTGGCATTTGGAGCGGTCGCAGCGGATTTGATTGGAAAGGGAAAGATCCTAATCTGCAGACTGAATTTGGCTCAGTAGCAGTAACGCATGAATATGGCAAAACAGTTGGGTGGCAATTGAAAGAAGGAAGAGATTTTTCAAAGGAGTTTGCTACCGATTCATCTGCATTGATCATAAACGAAGCAGCAGTAAAATTTACCGGGCTCAAAAATCCTGTCGGAGAAACGATCAAATGGGATGGAGAAAATTACAAAGTGATTGGCGTGGTGAAAAACATGCTCATGGAATCGCCTTATGAACCTGTGGGGCAAACAGTTTATTCATTGCAAAAAGAGAAAATGAATTTCATATTAATAAAAATAAACCCTTCGGTTAGTGCAAGCGAAGCATTGAGTAAAATTCAATCAGTGTTCCAAAAATATGTTCCGTCTTCACCTTTCGATTACAAATTTGTTGATGAGAATTTTGCCAAAAAATTTGCTGCAGAAGAACGCATCGGCAAGCTCGCATCTTTCTTTGCAGCATTAACAATATTCATAAGTTGCCTCGGGCTTTTTGGAATGGCATCGTTTATGGCCGAACAAAGAACCAAAGAAATTGGAGTGCGCAAAGTGTTGGGAGCCTCTGTATTCAATCTTTGGAAATTATTATCAAAAGATTTTGTGATGCTGGTATTCATCTCATTCTTTATTGCAATACCAGTATCGTGGTATATGATGCATAACTGGCTACAAAATTATGAATACCGCACTTCAATATCGCTATGGGTTTTTGTTATCACTGGGATTACTGCTTTATTCATTACTTTGGCTACTGTAAGCTTTCAGGCCATCAAAGCTGCGATTGTCAACCCGGTGAAGAGCTTGAGGACGGAATAGCCTGAAGGGATATGGAGAGATTGTTGGAATGAATGCAAGCAGGCTTTTCCAAAGTTCAAAACTCTTGAAAAGTTGGAAACCAAAACCAAACCATTATAACCATAAAATATTTTTATGCTAAAAAAATATTTCACAACTACATTGCGGCATCTATGGCGCCATCGTTTGTTTACCTCATTAAATATTCTCGGGCTGGCTGTAAGCATCAGTGCATGTTGGATTATTTTCAGAATTGTTGACTATGAGTTTAGTTACGACAGAAGCCTTCCCAACAAAGACAAGATTTATCGCTTAGTAACTGGTTTTGTCTTTGATGAAAAAGAATCTTACAACGGCGGTGTATCAGCACCCATATATCAGGGTGTGCGGCAACAAGTAAGCGGCATTGATTATGCTGTGCCTGTATTGGGCAAATGGCTGAAAGCGGTAGAAGTAAATACTTCAACCGGCAAACCACTTATTATTGATGAGCCCGAAGGTGTTGTTTCCACAGACTCCACTTATTTTACAATGGTCCCTTACCGTTGGTTATCGGGGAATAAATCAACTGCATTGAGTGCCCCGGAAAATGTGGTGCTGACAGAGAGCCGCGCAAAAAAATATTTTCCTGGTAAAAAACCTGAAGAGATAATTAATCATACGCTTACTTACTATTCTTTCAGAGACACTATACAAAGAACGATTACAGGTATTATTGCAGATTTAAAAATGCCGTCTGAATTTACAGCTCAGGAATTTTGTTCCCTGTCACTTAAAGCATACGAATTAACTGCATGGACAAACACCAATGGTTCTGATAAATTATACCTGCAATTAAAACAAGGAATGCAACCTGCTAAAGTGTTAAACCAGATTGAAAACCTTGTCACGCAGAAATCAAAGGAGTTTGAGCAAAAAAATGCCAATCATTTTAAATTTAAAAGATGGTATCAGTTACTTCCTTTGAAAGATTCACATTTTTCAACTTACATAGAGGAATACCAGATCCGCAAAGCAAGTAAACCCGTTCTATACGGGCTGATTGGTATCAGCTTATTTTTATTGACGCTCGCTTGCATTAATTATATCAATATGAGCGTGGCCGGCATGCCCCGACGTGCAAAGGAAATCGGTGTGCGCAAAACTTTAGGAAGCAGCCACTCACAGTTGATAGCACAGTTTTTAAGCGAAACATTGCTGACAGTTTTTCTCGCTGCAATATTTGCAAATATGCTGAGCTTAGTTGGTTTCCGAATGCTAAAAGATATTATACCACCCGGCGTTACTCCATCTGGTGATATACTGCAACTGGCCGCCTTTGTCATTTTAGTATCTGTTGTGGTTACCATCCTAGCAGGTCTCTACCCCGGATGGCTTATAACAAAAGTAAAAACCATCAATGTGTTCCGAAATTTTTCCGTTGCCAGAAACAGTGCTCAAAAATTCAGCCTGCAAAAGGCGCTTATTGTTTTTCAATTCGTCATTGCGCTCTTTTTTGTAACCTCCTCATTAATTGTAGGCAATCAGTTGCATTATACACTCACAACGGATATGGGCTTTAATAAAGACGCTGTGGTGCTTGTAGATATTCCCTGGAAATATGCGAACGATAAAAAATATGCGAACAAACAATTTCCACTATTTAACGAATTAAAAAAAAACCCGGGCATTCATAATATTTCTCTTGGCTCTGCTCCTATGCAAACAGGCTATTCTTCCAGCCAATATGAATATGCGCAGGAAGGCAAAGAGTCTGTGCGTCGGCAGGTTTTCAAAAAATGGATAGATACAGCTTATATCAATGTATACGGCATGAGACTGCTTGCAGGGAGAAATATTCATGCTTCAGATACAACGAATGAATTTGTTATCAATGAAACTGCCGTGCACGCATTTGGTTTTAAATCGCCGCAGGATGCGATTGGCAAATTTATTGGACAGTCAACTGAAAAATTTCCGATCGTTGGCGTAGTAAACGATTTTCATCTGCAGGATTTCTACAAGACCATTGATCCAATGGCTTTTGAAAGCGAAAAAGACAACCTAAGCACTTTCAATATTAAATTGGCAAGCAACGATCCTTCGCAATGGCAGTCAACTTTAAAAGCCGTCGAAAAAAAATGGTATCAGTTCTATCCTCCTGACACCTTCTCGTACAAATTTTATGATGAAACAATTCAGGGAATGTACGAGCAGGAACAGCATTTGGCCAAGCTTATTAACCTGGCAACAGGGATTGCCATTTTTATCAGTTGCCTGGGATTGTTTGGCCTCGCGGTGCTCACCGCTTTTCAGCGAACCAAAGAAATTGGCATACGAAAAGTGCTGGGCGCGTCGGTTGCAGGCATCATACAATTATTGTCTAAAGAATATTTGGGGCTGGTTGTGATTGCTTTGCTCATCGCATCACCGATTGCTTGGTGGGCGATGAACAAGTGGCTGCAAAATTTTGCATACCGAATACAAATACAATGGTGGATGTTTTTGGTTGCAGGATTTATCGGCATTGTAATCGCAATGATAACTGTAAGCTTTCAGGCAACCAAAGCTGCGATGGCAAACCCGGTGAAGAGCTTGAGAACGGAGTGATACAGTCGGCGGTTGTCAGTTATCAGTCGGCAATTAGTGGCCGATGATGGAAAATGATCTATTAGAGATAAACCGATGACTGAAGACCGATGACTAACATACACGCATAACCGAATATAAAAAATATTAACCAGCCCAATGTTCAGGAACTATCTCAAAATAGCATTGAGGCATCTTGGGAAAAAGAAGCTATACTCCTTAATAAATATATCGGGATTAGCAGTTGCATTAACCTGCATGGTATTTTCCATTTTGTATTATAAAAACAACTCGCATCTTTTCCGGATCAATACAAGTTATGCAGATAATGTGACAGAGCTTAGGGAAACAACCGGCGGAACAGGTCAGGTTCAGGGGCCGGCATTCAAAACCAGATCCCGGAAATACAGGATTATGGGCGGGTGATGGACGGAGACATTATGGAGAACGTTAAATCCTCCGACAAAGCATTTAATCTCGCCACTGCGTTTGTTGAATCAAGTTTTTTAAAGTGTTTTCCCTCCCTATGGTATGTGGCAATCCAAATACTTCTTTAAGCGACAAACACTCCATTGTAATCACAGCAAAAACGGCGCGAAAATTTTTCGGGACAACAGATGTGATTGGCAAAAGACTACATGTAGAAGATACACCGGATACACTCTTTGCTTCTTTTACAATCACTGGGGTCACAAAAGACCCGCCCATTAATTCTTCTATTCAATTTGGTATCCTGATCCCATTCAGTTATCTGCAAATATTGTTTCGTGACAACAACTGGCTAAATGCTTACCTCGGCACATTTGCAGTTGTTCACCGCAAGCTGATTTAAAAAAGCTTGAACAGGAATTTGTATCTATCCATAATGCCAATGCTAAGGAACAATTAGACAATTGGAAAAAAACGGGAGAGTTTGACAAACAAACTTCATATTGGCTACAGCCTGTCACTGATATTCATTTACACCCGTATTATTCTTCGGAAAAAAGCCGCGAGGGAGGTTCGATCAACGGCAGCAATCCCTTTTATTCTTATTTTCTCATGGGGATAGCGCTATTTATTCTGCTGATGGCCTCTATCAATTTTATAAACCTGAATATTGGCAATTCATTGAACAGGGCAAAAGAAATTGGCGTAAGAAAAATCAATGGCAGCAGCAAAAGTCAAATCATTTTGCAGTTCATGATCGAATCATCCATCACCTGCATTGCTGCTCTTTGCATAGCGCTCGTGCTCACTCAAAGCCTTCTCCCATTTTTTAATCAGTTGGCTGACCGGCAAATCGCCATTTCTACTTTACTGGACTGGAAACTGTTTTGTTATTTCATCTGTTTGTTAATCCCAAATATTTTGCTCGCGGGTTTATATCCCGCTTTTATTTTGGCAAAATTCAAACCAACAGAAGTGCTTTATAATAAAATTGCATTATCTAGCCGCAATTGGTTGGGCAAAAGTTTGGTAGTGCTGCAATTTTCTACAGCTATTTGCCTCATGATAGGTTCTATCATTTATTATGAACAAATGGATTTTATCCGCACTAAAGATTTGGGATATAATCCTTATAATATCATCCGCATTGAAATCCCGGTCCGGCGAAATGCCAAAACGATTTATCCCATGTTCAAAAATGAGCTGTCAAAAGAACCTAGCATAAAACAAATTTCTTTGGAAGTAAGTAATGAAAACAGTAAAGTTTATATAGATAACAAAGTCATTAAATGCGGCTACAGAGTGGTAGAGCCGTCATATACACCGATGCTTGAAATCCCGATAATAGAAGGGCGCAATTTTTCAGATTCTTATGGAACAGATAAAACAAACGCTGTTATCGTGAACGAAGCTTTTGTGAAAGCGGCAGGTTTACAAAATCCTATTGGCACGACAGTACAAATCGAGGACTGGTATGAAAAGGATGCTACGATTATCGGAGTTGTGAAAGATTATCATTTCGGTTCGCTGAAAGAAATTATTCAGCCTGAAATACTTGCCATAAATGATGGGACAATGGGCACGATGCTTATAAAAATTGATAAGCAAAGGCAAAAGCAAGTACTAGCCGCATTGGAAAAAATATATAAATCCGCAATACCCGGATCGGCATATAGCTATGCATTTTGGGATGAACTAAATGCAAAAGAATATCAGCAGGAAATAAAATGGCAGCAAATCATTAATGCAGCAACGGTATTGTCCGTGTTAATTTGCTGCCTCGGGTTATTTGGCCTCACCCATCTTGCCACTCATTTACGTGTTAAAGAAATCGGCATCCGAAAAGTGTTGGGAGCATCTGTAAGCAGCATAGCTTCTCTCATTTCTAAAGATTTTATAAAGCTTGTTTTCGTCGCATTCATCATTGCTTCGCATATTGCCTCGTATCTTATGAATCAATGGCTGCAGGATTTTGCATATCGTATAAATATATCATGGGAATTATTTTTAGTTTCAGGTTTGCTTGCAGGGTTTATCGCATTAGCCGCCATCGGTTTTCAGGCAATCAAAGCAGCGATGGCAAATCCTGTTGATAGTTTGAGAACGGAATGAGTTAGTCATCAGTTGGCAGTTAACAGTCCGCGGTCAATCCCTGATAATGCATCTTTATCTATCAATCACTAACTGAGAACTTTTAACTGCCAACTGACGGCTATTTTGTTTCCAGCATCAGTAACATTTCCCAACATCCTTGCGTCTCGCTCTTATACAGTTACGCGTATTTCAGCTTTAGGCTGCAAATTGGCGGCTTCATATTAATCCTAAAAAATATTTAATAATAAAGTTTTGCTGGAAAGCAACATTTATTTTGTTCTCAGCGACCTTATTGCCAGGCAATAAACCAAACTCATCAGCATGCTAAAAAACTTCTTCAAAATTGCTTTCAGGAATCTTTGGCGCAGCAAAGGGTTTTCTGCTATTAACATCATCGCCCTTGCAATTGGTATGGCAAGTGCTATCATCATTTTATTATGGATACAAAATGAAGTGAGCTACGATCAGTTTCATGAAAAGAAAGACCGCATTTATGAAGCCTGGAACCGGGCAACGTTCGATGGCAAGCTGATGAGTTGGAGCACTACACCAAAAGTGCTGGCACGCACACTCGAAAAAGATTTGCCGGAAGTGGAGCAGGCGGCAAGAGTGCAATGGCCAAGTAATTATTTGTTTAGCATTGACGATAAAAGGTTAACTGTTCCAGGAAGAATTGTCGATTCAAATTTTCTGCAGATATTCAGCTTCCCTCTTATCAAAGGAAATCCATCAACTGTTCTAAATGATGTACACAACATTGTGCTCACTCAAAAATTAGCCATCAAACTTTTTGGAAAAGAAGAGCCCATTGGAAAAATCATCAAGATCGATAACTCAGACAATTTCAGAGTAACGGGTATCTTAAAAGACATACCGGATAATACCCGTTTCGATTTTGAACATTTATTGCCTTGGAGCTATTTGCGCGAAAGGGGCGAAGATGACAATTACTGGGGCAGCAACAGCACAAGAACCTATGTACTGCTTAAACCAAATGCCAGACTGGCTTCAGTAGCACCAAAAATAAAAGTGTTCAAACAAAAGTATAATGATGAAGCCAAAAAAGATAACTGGCAGATGTTCCTCTACCCCATCAGCAGATGGCGCCTGTATTCCAATTTCGAAAATGGTTATGAAACAAATGGCGGCCGTATCACATTTGTAAAATTATTCGGCATTATCGCTGCTTTCATTCTTCTTATCGCATGCATCAATTTTATGAACCTTAGCACTGCACGTTCTGAAAAACGCGCAAAGGAAGTGGGGATCAGGAAAGTAGTTGGCGCACAAAAGAGTTCATTGATCAGCCAGTTTATTGCAGAATCTGTTTTGCTTGCATTCCTGGCAGGCATTATTGCGATCATTATCGTGCAGTTAAGCCTCTCCGGTTTTAATGCACTTACAGATAAAAAATTATTCATCCCTTATAGAAGCCTTTATTTCTGGCTCACCGGAATTGGCTTTGTAATATTCACCGGCTTCTTAGCAGGAAGTTATCCCGCTTTCTTTTTGTCATCTTTCCAACCAGTGAAAGTGCTGAAAGGCACATTTAAAAAAGCAAATGCATTGGTCACTCCACGCAAAGTACTGGTAGTGCTCCAATTCACATTTGCCATTATCCTTACTATCTGCACGATTATCGTAAAACAACAGATCGACTACGCAAAAGATCGGGAAACGGGATATGATCGCAATAATCTTATTTATCATTTTCTAACCGGTGATATTGCGAAAAATTATCAGCTTATTAAAAATGAATTGCTCGCATCGGGTGTTGCCGTATCGGTGACAAAAACCAGCGCACCGCTCACGCAAAGCTGGAGCGATGGCTGGGGACAGGAATGGGAAGGAAAAGACCCTAATGACAGAACCGATTTCAGAAGATATAATGAGGATGGAGGGCTTAGCAAAACCGCAGGATTGCAATTCGTTGCAGGGCGTGATATTGACGTGCAACAATATCCGACAGATTCATTAGCGATGATCCTTAATGAATCGTCTTTGAAAATCATGAAATTCAAAAACCCTCTTGGGCAGATTGTGAAAGACAACGATCAGCAATGGCATGTAATTGGCGTTATCAAAGACTTCATTCTGGAATCCCCGTATGAGCCAACAAAACCAATGCTTATTTATGGGCCGAAGAGCTGGTTCAATGTGATACAGATGAAGCTCAACAGCAAAAACTCAACTGCTCAAAACCTGAAAGCTGCAGAAGCAATCTTCAAAAGATATAATCCCGAATATCCATTCGAGTACAAATTTGTGGATGAAGAATATACGCAAAAATTTGAAGATGAAAAACGCACAGGCACTTTAGCCGGTTTATTTGCAGGTCTCACAATTTTTATTTCCTGCCTCGGATTATTCGGTCTTGCAACATACATGGCTGAAGCAAGAATCAAAGAAATTGGCGTGCGCAAAGTGCTTGGTGCATCTGTAACAAGCATTACTGCATTGCTCTCAAAAGATTTTGTGAAGCTTGTAATCGTATCCATTCTCATTGCATCGCCGATTGCCTGGTTTGCGATGCATAAATGGCTCGAAAGCTATAATTACAGAATTAGTATCAGTTGGACTGTGTTTGTAGCATCTGGGATTTTAGCAATGTTGATTGCATTGTTGACTGTGAGTTTTCAGGCAATCAAAGCGGCAGTTACAAATCCTGTGAACAGTTTGAGAACGGAATGATGTCTGAACGGGGATTTGGGGAGATGTTTGGGATTGATAGGATTTCGGTGTGCGAATTTGTAAATGATGAATGTGTAAATTATGGATGAATAAAAATTATCATGATGATTTCAACTAGCTCCGGCCGGAGCCGGAGATCGCCGATTAAAAATTTTAGTAATAAAAATTTATTTGTGGAGTTCACATTGCCGGGTAGAAAATAACGAATTAAGAGCCCATAAATCGTTTGTATGCTTAAAAATTATTTCAAAATCGCCTGGAGAAATTTATTGAAGAATAAAGTATTCTCCTTCATTAATATTGCCGGGCTTGCCTCGGGAATGGCTGTTGCAATGATCATCGGTTTGTGGATCTATGACGAAGTGTCGGCGAACAAACATTTCAAAAATTATGACACGATGTATCAAGTGATGATGCATCAGACTTTCGACGGAGTGCGTTACTCGCAGCAGGCTTTACCATTTCCCCTGGGTGATGAACTGAAAACCAAATACCCTGATTTCAAAGGTGTAGCTATGTGCGATTGGGGAAGCCATCATTCTCTTGTATACGGCGAAAAGAAGCTCAGCAAATACGGGCATTTTTTGGGTGAAGATGGTATTAATATGTTCTCGTTGAAAATTCTCGAAGGAGATAAAAAACCCTTGCATGAACCATATTCTATTGTGCTGACAGATGAAACGGCAAAAGCAATTTTTGGAAAAGAAGATGCGATCGGAAAGCTGATAAAGCTGGATAATGAAACGAATTTGAAAGTGACTGCCATTGTTCCAAAACAACCGAAGAATAGCTCGTTCACGTTTGATTATTTAATTCCTTTTCAATTACAGGAGACGATTTATCCATGGGTAAAACAATACCACAAAACAAATTGGGGAAATAATTCGTGGCAGGCTTTTGTGCAATTGAATGACAATGCAACTGAAAAAAATGTGGATGCAAAAATAAAAAATGTGGTTATATCCCATTTCACCGATGAAAACACATTGAAACATATTATACCGGAAGTGTTCATTCACCCAATGACGAAATGGAGGCTGTATAGCGATTTTGAAAATGGAAAAAATACGGGCGGCTTTATCAAATATGTTCGCATGTTTGGTATGCTCGGGCTGATCGTGTTGCTGATCGCTTGCATCAATTTCATGAACCTATCAACTGCACGCAGTGAGAAAAGAGCAAAAGAAGTAGGCGTGCGAAAAGCGGTAGGTTCAGGAAGAAGCCAACTCATCAGCCAGTTCTTAAGTGAGTCGATGCTGATTGCAGCGCTTGCGTTCGTGCTGGCATTAGGAATTGTATTGCTTTCGTTGCCCTATTTCAACAAGCTTACTGATAAATCAATGAGTTTTCAGATCACAAATCCATTGTTCTGGCTGATCATGATTGTGTTCACAATTCTCACAGGTTTACTCGCCGGAAGCTATCCGGCATTTTATCTTTCATCATTCAATCCGGTGCGTGTGCTGAAAGGAAACCAGAAGGCGGGCAAAAGCAGTTTATTGCCAAGAAAAATATTGGTAGTGATCCAATTCTCAAGTTCAGTGATACTGATGATCGGGACGATTGTTGTGAACCGGCAAATTCAATTCGGAAAAAATCAACCTATTGGTTTTAATAATAAAGGATTGATCTCTGTGGATTGGTCAGGTGATATCGGCAAACATTTTGATGTCATCAAACAGGAACTGCTGAGCTCAGGAGCCGCGACTTCAGTTTGTCAGACGAATTCCCCGCCCGCTGACATATACAGCAATAACAACGGATGGGAATGGAAAGGAAGCACTCCTGTCGAAAAATCAACTGTGTTCTCAACCATTACTACTACTTACGACTATACGAAGACGTTAGGAATCAAAATATTGGAAGGAAGAGATTTTTCAAAAGACTTTGCCGATTCGAATGGTGTTGTGTTGAACCAGGCATCTGTAAAAAGAATGCGTCTGGAAAATCCTGTGGGGCAACAATTGAAATGGAATGATAAGCCAATGGTTGTGCTGGGTGTGATCCAGGATATACAAATGGAATCACCGTATCGCCCGATATCTCCGCTCACAATAGTATTCAACAAGGACTGGGTTGGTTGTGTTGACGTCCGGCTGAACCCTAATATGTCTGCGTCGAAAGCCATTGCAACCATCAAACCGATATTTGAAAGATACAATCCTGCATTCCCATTCGAATACAAATTTGCAGATGAAGAATATGCCAAGAAATTCAATTATGAAGAACTGGTTGGGAACCTGGCTGCCATCATTGCTGTGCTTGCCATTTTCATTTCTTGCCTCGGGCTATTTGGACTGGCATCATTCACAGCAGAGCAACGCGTGAAAGAAATCGGTGTGAGGAAAGTGCTTGGTGCAAGTATATTGAACTTGTGGCAATTGCTGTCAAAGGATTTTGTGATCCTCGTATTGATTTCTTGCGCAATTGCAATTCCCATAGCATGGTATTATATGAATGAATGGCTAAAAAGTTATAAGCTCAAAACTACGATCAGTATCAGTGTTTTTATAATAGTGGTATTTGTTGCAATTACGATCACATTAATAACTGTGAGCTTCCAGGCAATCAGAGCGGCAGCGGCGAACCCGGTAAAGAGCTTGAGGAGTGAATAGGAAATTTGAAAATGCGCGAATTGATGAATGTTGCGCGTATGGATGAATAAAAATATGATGAAAGTTTCTACTAGCTCTGGCCTTAAGGCCGGAGAAGTAAAAATTTTTGTTGTTGCTGGTTGTGAAACTGAAGTCAAACAGGGAACAAAAAGTACAAGTGAGTGATCCGCCGCCGCCGACAAGCTACAACGATGCCAGAACAATGGACGATGTAGGCTATATAAAAAATTAATAATTGATAATTAGTAGTTAACAATTCAGGGGAAATCGCACATCATAAAATCAAAAAATCAAAATTTCCTTCTTATGTTCAAAAATTATTTCAAAATCGCTTTTCGGAATTTATGGAATAATAAAACTTCTTCTGCGATAAATATTTTCGGGCTCACCATCGGGTTAACCAGTTGCTTGTTGATTGCGCTTTATATAAAACACGAACTCAGTTACGACGATTTTGAAAAGAATGTAGACAGGATGGCACGAGTGATTATGGAGTATAGTTTTGACGGCAGTCCTGCAACAAATGGAGGTAATTATACCAGCGTGCGTGTGGCATCAGTTTTTAAAAGGACATTCCCTGAAGTGGAATCGGCAATCAAAATGATACTTCGTGAACGAATTGTAAACTACAATGAGAAATATATTGATGAGAAAAAAATCATGTTTGCCGATTCCACATTCTTCGAGATATTTTCTTTCAAACTGTTGGAGGGTGACGTGCATACTGTATTATCGGGGCCTTACAAAGCGGTGGTGACAGAGTCGGCAGCAAAAAAATACTTTGGCAATGAATATCCAATCGGAAAAACATTTCGTTTTGGTAGCGATAGCAATCTTTATCAGGTCACAGGTGTGATGCAGGATTGCCCGAGCAACTCGCAGATACAATTTAATTTCATGGCATCATTCTCATCCCTCGGTATTTCCAAAGAACATGAAAACAGCTATTGGGACGCGAACTTTACAACATACCTTTTATTGCGGGATAAAAAATCAATCACTTCATTGCAGGCGAAACTTCCTGCATTTATGAAAAAAGAAATGCAGGGAAAAGGCGCTACAGTGAATTTTTATCTTGAGCCGTTTGATAAAATTCATTTGCACTCAACTTATGCAGGATTTGTACCGAATAATAATATCAGTTATATCTACATTCTTGCTGCTGTTGCATTGTTGATTTTGGTCATCGCCTGTTCAACATATATTAATCTCAGTACGGCACGTTCAATAGAAAGGGCAAAAGAAGTTGGTGTGCGAAAAGTGATTGGCGCAGGAAAAAAACAATTGTTCTGGCAATTCATTGGCGAATCCGGATTGATGTGCTTGATTGCTGTGATATTAAGCCTGATCGCTGCAGCACTCATACTGCCAGCATTCAATCAGCTTACCGATAAAGAACTTCACGCATCATCATTGTTTTCATTGTCATTTATTCTCTTCCTGCTTCTTATAGTTGCATCTGTGTGCTTAATTGCAGGAAGCTATCCTGCACTGATATTAACCGGATTTCAACCTGTGAAAGTGTTGAAAGGCTCATTTAAAAATACCGGCTCAGGTCAATGGCTTCGCAAATCATTGATCGTTTTTCAATTTGCCATTTCTGTTTTTTTAATTGTGTCAACTTTTATGATACAAAAGCAGCTTTATTTTATACAGCATAAAAATCTGGGCTACGACCGAGACCATGTGCTTGTTTTACCAATGACAGACGCAATGCTTGCAAATATAAAAGTGCAAAAAGAGCAATTTAAACAAAACCCTGATGTCATCAGTCTTTCGGCATGCAGCAGATCGCCCGTGGAAGGCGGCGGCGGTTATAACATGCGTTCATCTGTGATGCCCCAAAACCAACAAATTGCTGTAACGGCAAACCCAGTTGATGAGGACTATGTGAAAACAGTCGGTTTAAAACTCATAACTGGGAATAATTTAACAGAACAGGATATTAAAGATGCGGCATCTGAAGATCAGAGCAAAAGAGTTTATCATTTCATATTGAATGAATCTGCTGCAAAACAACTGGGATGGACAGCCGAAGAAGCTATTGGAAAAAAAATGTTTTTAGATGAATCAAGGCCGGGCTTTGTGAGAGGCGTTGTTAAAGACTTCCATTTTCAATCTTTACATGACCCGGTCAAAGCATATGTTCTGTTCCCCGAAAACTGGAGCAGGGAATTGCTTATAAAAATAAGCGGGCAGAATCTGCAAAATACCATTTCGTTTTTGGAATCGAAATGGAAAACACTTGTGCCAACCCGACCCTTTGAATACCATTTTATGGATGAAGACTACAATAAATTATATAGCGCTGAGCTGCGCCTCGGCAAGGTGATGAATTTATTTTCGACTGTCGCAATCATACTCGCATGCCTGGGCTTATTTGGATTATCATCATACACCGCACAACAGCGCTTCAAAGAAATTGGAATCAGGAAAGTGCTCGGCGCATCTGTAAGCAGTATAGTAATTGCTTTGTCTAAAGATTTCATTAAGCTTTCCCTGATTGCTATCGTAATTGCATTTCCTGTTGCATGGTGGGCTATGACAAAATGGTTGCAGGATTTCGTTTATAGAACGGATATGACCTGGGGCATTTATTTCATCGCAGCGTTTGTAACAGTTCTGCTGGCTGTAATCACCGTAAGCATTCATGCAATCAAAGCAGCATTTGCAAACCCCGTGAAAAGCCTGAGGACTGAATGAACCTAATGTGACAAGATTTATTTCCTCAGCATCGTAACATTGGTCAACGATATTTCGTCAGATAAAAGAGTCACGGAGGCACAAAGGATTCATTGTGTCTCCGTGACTCCGTGGTTTAATTAAATTCACAAACCAATCGCCATGCTCAAAAACTATCTCAAAATAGCCTGGAGAAATCTCCGCAGGAACAAGGTTTTCTCATTCATCAATATTGTCGGCCTGGCGATTGGCCTATCATGTTTCCTGCTTATCTCCGTGTATGTGCTGGATGAATTGAGCTTTGATAAGTTCTATAAAAATGCAGACCGTATTTATCGCATCAATGCGCACATCCGTTTTGGCGGCACCGACCTGAACTTTCCTTTCACCTCAGACATGATGGGGCAGATGCTGAAAAAGGATTACCCGCAGGTTGAAGAATATGCACGGGTTTACAATTCCAACGGAAACAAATTGGTCAAGAAAGGCGATGTCTATATCAATGAGTATAAAGTTTGCCATGCGGACTCCACTTTCTTCAGAATATTCGATTTGCCTGTGATTGCGGGTGATGTAAAAAATGCTTTGAACGAGCCGAACACGGTAGTGATAACAGAAAAAATTGCAAAAAAATATTTCGGCACTCCGAACGCTGTTGGAAAAACGCTTGAGACAAATGACAACAACAAAACTTTATATAAGGTAACCGCTGTGATCAAAAATGTTCCCGACAATTCGCATTTCAATTTTGAATTTTATTTCTCCATGAAAAATGTAGATTACGAGTGGGGGCAGTTCCTGAGCCATAATTTTCATACTTATCTCTTACTAAGACAGGGAGTCAGCCAAAAATCAGTTGAAAATAAATTCACTGAGTATATTGACAAATATTGTATTCCCCAGGCCAAACAGTTCATGCAGATAAATTCTATGGATGATCTCAGAAAATCGGGGAACAACATTGAATACTACATGACGCCAGTAACAAAAATTCATTTGTATTCCACGCTGCAATATGAATTTTTGCCGGGCGGCAATGTGCAATACGTATATATCTTCTCAGCCGTAGCTCTGTTTATTTTGATCATTGCCTGCATCAATTTCATGAACCTCACCACGGCACGCTCCGCCAACCGGGCAAAAGAAGTAGGCATCCGCAAAGTGCTGGGTACTGAAAAGAAAGATCTTGTTTCACAATTTCTGGTCGAGTGCACATTGATGGTTCTCATTTCCATGTTCATTGCCATAGGCATTGCATATCTTGTTTTGCCTTTGTTCAATAGCGTATCATCCAAATCAATGAGCCTCCTTAATCTTTTTTCGCCTGTTATCCTCCCGCTTTTGATCTTATTGCCATTTGTTGTGGGATTATTGGCAGGATCATATCCTGCATTTTTTCTTACATCATTCAAACCCGTTGAAGTGCTGAAAGGAAAATTAAAAATGGGAAGCAGAAGTGGCGGATTGAGAAACCTGCTGGTGGTCTTTCAATTCTTCACTTCCATTTTTTTGATCATCGCAACCATCGTCATCTATCGCCAGCTTCATTTTATACAAACAAAAAATCTTGGCTTTAATAAAGGCCACGTGCTGATCATCAATGATGCGTATGCTCTAAAAAATAATTTAACGCCATTTAAAAATGAGATACTTCAATTACCAGGAGTAACAAGTGGTTCCATCAGCGGCTTTCTGCCGGTGACCAGTTCGAATCGGAGCGATAACACATTTTCTTCCAGCCCGGTTATGGACACGAAAAATGGTTTCGATATGCAGACATGGGCAGTGGATTATGATTATATCAAAACAATGGGCATGCATATAACGAAAGGAAGGTGTTTTTCAAAAGATTTCGGCAGCGATTCAAGTGCTGTGATCATCAATGAAGCCACAGCAAAAAATCTCGGCAGGGATGATCCGATCGGAAAAAAAATTTACAGCACTTACTATAGCCCGAACAATGACAGGATCGGATACACCATCATCGGTGTGGTGAAGAATTTCAATTTCGAATCACTGAAACAAAATGTGGGCCTGCTTGGGTTCTTCCTGAAAAGCAGTACTGGCCTCGTCTCTTTCAAAGTAAATGCTTCCAATATCCCGGATGTGCTGAAGCAGGTGGAAAATAAATGGAAGGCTATGGCTCCCGGCATGCCATACAGCTACCGATTTCTGGATGATGCTTTCAATGAAATGTACAGCTCCGAGCAAAAGATCGGAAAGATCATTTTAATATTTTCCACACTTGCCATATTGATTGCATGCCTCGGCCTCTTCGGTCTTTCTACTTTTATTGCAGAGCAAAGGACAAAAGAGATCGGCATAAGAAAAGTGCTTGGCTCAAGCGTGAGCAGTATCGTTCAGCTTCTCTCAAAAGATTTCATCAGGCTCGTTGCTATCGCATTTGTGTTTGCTGCACCGCTTGCATGGTGGGCTATGACCAAATGGCTGCAGGATTTTGCGAACCGCACAAGCATCACTTGGTGGATATTTTTGCTGGCAGGTGTATTAGCATTTGTGATTGCAATCGCTACAGTAAGCTTCCAGGCAATCAAAGCAGCGCTGATGAACCCGGTGAAAAGTTTAAGAACGGAATGAGCATTCAAACCAGAAATGACAGATCTGCCATGTTGAACGCAACTATTCGGGAAACCAAATTCTCTATTGGCTGATTTTTCGCTGACCGATGGAGGAAAGTCACGATATTTCTGCATATCTCCCCTAGCTTGCGCCAATTGGCTTTGCCATATATTTTTAAACCAGAGCCTCCTTATTGTACTTCCTCTTATATTCTATCGGCGACATCCCTGTGATCTTTCTGAACACCTCACGAAATGCCTTAACATCCGAATACCCAACTTCATACATCACTTCATTGATTGTTTTGCGGCTTGTTTCAAACGCCTTTTTTGCCTTTTCAATTTTCACCCGTTGCGCGTATTCAACAGGAGTGTTGCCTGTAGCTTTTATAAATCTTCTGTCAAAATTTCGCCTGCCAACTGAGAACTTTGAAGACAAGTATTCAATTGAAATCTTCTCGTCCATATTGCTTTCGAGATATGCCTGTGCTTTTTTCACCATCTCATCTCCGTGTTTTTTCTGTCCAGTAAATATGCTGAATGCTGACTGGCTGTTCCTGTCTATTTCTATCTGAAATACTTTTGCGCAAAAAATCGCTGTTTGCCTGTCAAAATATTTCTCAACAAGATAGATCATCAGGTTCAGGAAAGAATAAGCGCCACCATTGGTGTAGATTCCATTTTCGTCAGTGATCAATGCATCAGTTTGCAAATTCACTTCTGGGAACATGGTTCTGAAATTTTCTGCAGCAGACCAATGGGTAGAGCAGTTTTTTCCATCCAGCAAACCAGTAGATGCAAGCAAAAATGCCCCTGTGCATATGCTTGCTATTTCCGCGCCATCTTTATATTGCTGAACGATCCAATCAACCAAAGGCCCGTTTCCCTTTAGTGCTTTTTGATAATTGTGATTCAGTGACGGGATAATAATAAGATTCGTTTTTTTGATAGCTGAAATATCTGTATGAGGCCTCACAGCAAACAGGCCTTCATAGAATTCCACTTCGTTTGAAAGGCCAGCCAACTGAATCTTAAATAATTCCTTTCTGCCGGTTTCCTTCCAATATTTATTAGCTCGTGTAAATATTTTGTAAGCACCAACAATACTGCTTAAGTTATTCTCTCCCTCAGGAACTATGATGGTAAGATGTTTCATCTTTTTTTTGCAAAGATATAAATACATCATGTCCAAATCAACCCACTACAAAGTCCATTTTGCACCCCAAACAAATAATATCCGGACAGTACATTTGTTGTGTAAATTTCCAAATAATAAATAAATGAGCATATCAGATTTCACTACTACCCTGCTGGTAGATCAAACTCCGGAAAAAGCATTCAATGCTATCAACAATGTTCACGGATGGTGGACAGAAAATTTAGAAGGCAGCACGCAAAAACTAAATGATGAATTCACCGTCCGTTTTGGGGAAACATTTATTACAATGAGAATAGCAGAAATGATCCGAGACCGCAAAGTAGTTTGGCTTGTCACTGATTGCTACAAGCATTGGCTAAAGAACAATAAAACTGAATGGACGGGAACAAAGATCATTTTTGAAATCTCAAGAAAAGACAAAGAAACAGAGGTTCGCTTCACTCACCAGGGCCTGGTTCCTCAATACGAATGCTTCGATATCTGTTCAAATGCATGGAGCCAGTATATACAGCAAAGTTTACGGAGCCTGATAACTACAGGTCAAGGCGAGCCAAATTCTAAGGAATGAGAGATTAAGTTTCGCAAAAGTGGGCAGGGAGGACTGCTTATCTCGATTGGTTGACATCCTTATCGCTCGAAATTAAAAAATCATAAAGGCTCCCATATCTTCAAACTCAGAAAGCATTTATGCTTCAACAAAACGATCAGATCACGATCCCCGACATCACATCGGTGTACACCTTCTGCCTTTCTGAGCCGATGACAGCCAGGCGGCAGAAATATTTCATGCCCGGCTACAGGGCTGCTAAACTTCAGTGAGCGGTAGTAATCACTACCCACTAATAGTTTGAATCATTCAAACAAGTTATACAACGTTTTTTCCAGACAGTACCTCCCCCAGGGAAAACATTACGCATTGAACTGCTTCCCATGAACAAAACGCTCGAAGCCTATGACTTTTAGCTCATAGCTCATCCCTATACTGTACCAAAACCGGACACAAACTGTATCAAAAACGAACTGATTCGTATATGATAGGTGGCTATTGCATTGTAAATCACCTTTATTTCATTCCGGCATGCTTGTGGAAGCAGCATTTAAGGATATTCTGTGTATTTAAGTCGGGAAGCGGCACTTTCATTTCCTCCAACATCAATAAATCAAACATGCTAAAAAACTTCTTCAAACTGGGTTTCAGGAACCTCTTGAAAAACAGGCTGTCTTCCGCCATTAATATCGGCGGGCTTGGGCTGGCCGTTGGATGCTGCCTGGTGGTTTTTGTGTTCATTGATTGGTCGGTGAACCAGGATGACTTTCACACAAAACGCAATAGGATTTATGTGGTGGAACGCATTGAGGCAAAAGAAGGCAACCAGCAATTGTGGGGTAACTCACCTGCGCCGATAGGAGCCATGATGAAAAATGACTTTCCCCAGATAACCAATTCGACCAGGCTGGACCGCATGGAGGCTGTCATCAAACAGGGCGACAATGTATTCAGGCAGTCGTTGAGCTTCGTTGACAATTCTTTTTACGACATGTTCGATTTCCCCGTGAAATGGGGCAATAAAAATACATTCACAGAGCAGGATGGCATCGTGCTCACAGAGGAACTTTCAGAGAAATTGTTTGGCAAAGAAAACCCCATCGGTGAAAATGTGAACGCCAGGTTCAATGTCAATGACAGAGAAATCTCGGAGAATTTCAAAGTAAAAGGAGTCCTGAAAAAGCGGCCGGGTGAGGCTTCTTTTTATTTTTCTGCATTGATCCCATTCTCTAAAATGGAAACATTGGGGATCAATAAAACGGATGATTGGGGGCAATATGTAAATATCACTTTTCTGGAAACAGCAGGAGAAAAAACGGTATTGCCAGATGGCAATCAAAGCAAAAAATATGTGGATCTGTACAATGCCTCCAATAAAGATACCAAAATTGTCTCTTATCATTTCCAGCCGCTCAAAGGCATGGAGTTTCATGCGTATAAAGTGAATTTTACTCAATTTAATTCTTCGGATATAATCGGCACCATCATGCTGCTGGCCATTGCTGTTTCCATTCTGATGTTGGTTTGTTTTAATTACATGAACATTGCCGTTGCTTCTGCTTCCGGGAGGTTAAAAGAAATCGGGATAAGAAGAGCTATGGGTAGCAGCAGAAAGCAGATCATTTTTCAATTTCTTCTGGAAAATATGATTCTCTGCACGGTGGGTGTTGTGTTTGGGCTTTTCCTGGCAAGAACGCTTTTTATACCTTGGTTCTCACAAATCTCTAACTTTGATTATGCAGAAAAATTATTTTCGAATGCCCGCATTTGGATAGCATTGCTGGCCCTGATTCTTTTAACTGTTCTTGGAGGCGCGGCATATCCGGCTTTTTATATTTCATCCTTAAAGCCTGCTAATATTGTGAAAGGCAAACTGGTGCTGGGCAGTAAAAACCGTTTCAGAAAACTGCTGTTGGGTCTTCAATTTTTTCTCACATTCCTCGGCATTTCCATCACGCTTGCATTTATACGGGAGAATAAAATTACCCGAGCAAAGCCATGGGGCTACGATCCGTCCAATAATGTGGTGGTGAAAATGGATGGTGCGGCAAATTTTGATTTGTTCCAGGCGCAGTTGAAAAACAATAGTAAAATCAGTGCGGTGACCGGATCGGTGCAACCATTTGGCAACTGGGCGAAACAGATGCTTATTAAAAGCGAAGGCAAAGAAGAAACTATTTTGGGATTGCAGGCCTTGCCTCATTTTGCGAGCCAGTTAGGAATTAAAATAACCAATGGCAGGGATCTCAGCAATGAATTTGAGACTGATAAAAGCGCTTCTATTTTGGTAAACCAGGCATTCCTGAAAAAAATGAATTGGTCAACTGGCATCGGCAAAACAATCGAATACGCCAATCAGAAATATACAATAGTCGGAGAAACCAATGATTTCCGTTTTGAGGATTTTAAAGATAAGGTGAAGCCGTTTATCATCATGGGCTGCAAACCCGAAGAGGTGAAATTCGTGTACGCTAAAACCGCATCAGGATTATTTAAAACTGCACATGCCACAGTAGCAGGCATCTGGAAAAAAACTTTCCCCAACCTGCCCTTCGACTATTATTATCAGGATACTGTTTTTGAAGACTACTTCAGCGGATTTACACAAGTGGTGCAAGTGATGAGTGCCACATCTTTCATTATGATCATTGTTGCCATTTCTGGCATTTTTAGTCTCGCATTATTGATCCTCGGGAAAAAGATGAAAGAAATTTCTGTAAGAAAAGTGCTGGGTGCCAGCGTCGGCAATATTAGTTTTCAGATCATCAAAGAGTTTTTATATGCTATCGGTTTTGCAGTGCTGGCAGGTTTCCCGGTTTCTTATCTGTTGGTGAAAGCGGTTTTCGATCAGGAAAGCCCTGAATCGAAAATATCGTTGTTGCCATTGGTGAACACACTTGTTGGCTTAACTATAATGACCGGATTCAGCGTGTCATGGCATTTGTATAAAGCATATACAGCCAACGCTGCGGAGTATTTGAAAAATGAATAGGAAGTTCTGGCAATAATCCGGCGGTTGTAACCTGGTTGGGAGTTTGAGAACGGAGTGAAGAAATGTGAAAATTCCAAAATGGCTCAATTTGAAAATGAAATAATAGCAGGAATGTATAACCGGATATTGGAAATCATATTGCAAACCGTAAACAGAATTGTATGCTGAAGAATTATTTCAAGATCGCATGGCGGAATTTATTGAGGAACAAAACTTCTTCCATTATCAATATCAGCGGGCTTGCAGTTGGTATGGCCGTTGCCATGCTTATCGGGTTCTGGGTTTGGGATGAATTATCATTTGATAAATATCATAAGAATTACGATCATATTGCACAGGTGATGCAGCACCAAAAGGAAAATGGGAAAATCGAAACATTTTTAAGCATGCCTTTTCCGATGGGCAAAGAATTGCAAACCCAATACGGAAATAATTTCAGAAATGTGGTAATGGCTTCACACCCGCATGAAGTAATTGTTGCTTATAACAATGAAAAGTTTTCGGAAAAAGGCATTTACATGGACAAAGAAGCGCCGGAAATGTTTTCATTGAAAATGATAAAAGGAAATTACAGCGCTTTGAATGATCCGCATTCAATCATTATTGCAGCTTCCGTTGCAAAAGCTATTTTCGGCAACAAAGAGCCATTGAATGAGCTAATGCATATTAATAGCCTTCGCCAGCTTGATGTGAAGGTAACTGGCGTGTACAAAGACTTGCCACACAATACAAGTCTTTTTGGGATAAACTTCATTGCACCATGGGATTTGTATAAAATATCGGAACAATGGATTATTAATTCAGACAAAGAAAATAAATGGGACGACAATGCATTTCAAACCTTTGTGCAGATTGCTGATAACACAGATTTTGAAACTGTTGATAAAAGAATTATCAATTCCAAACAATTGCGCACTAACGAGTATGACAAAAAATTTGATACTAGGATTTTTTTGAACCCTATGCGCGACTGGCACCTGCGTTCGCATTGGGATGACAATGGGAACAGGGCTGGTGGATTGATTATTTATGTAAAGCTGTTCAGTCTCATTGGCATTTTTGTGTTGCTGCTTGCATGCATCAATTTCATGAATTTATCTACTGCCCGCAGCGAGAAACGCGCAAGGGAAGTGGGTATCCGAAAAACCATTGGTTCACGGCGCTCACAAATTGTCGGACAATTTTACAGCGAATCAATGCTGGTAGTTATTATCTCTTTTCTGTTTTCAATAATGTTGGTGCAGATAGCATTGCCGTTCTTTAATGAAATCGCAAACAAGCAAATAATAGTTCCATATTCCAATCCGGTGTTTTGGATAACAGGTATCAGCTTTGCGATTATAAGCGGCTTCATTGCCGGTAGTTACCCGGCGTTTTATCTTTCATCATTCAAGCCGATCAAAGTATTGAAAGGGACTTTCAAGGCAGGCGCGCTTGCATCGCTTCCACGGAAAGCCTTAGTAGTGTTGCAATTTACCGTTTCCATTGTCTTGGTTATATGTACAATTGTCGTGTATAAAGAGGTTCAATATTCAAAAGACCGGCCAATCGGATACGACCGCAATGGAATGATGATGGTCCAGATGAAGACACATGATTTCTATGGCAAGTTTGGCTTGCTGGAAAATGACCTGAAAAAGTCGGGTGCCATCAGTTATTTCGCTGAATCATCAAGTCCATTAACGAATGTGTGGTCTTCCAGTGCAGGGTTTCACTGGCCGGGACAGGACCCAAATATTGAAGGGGACTTTGCGACGATATGGATTACGCATGATTATGGGAAAGCGGTGAACTGGAAAATGAAAGAAGGAAGGGATTTCTCTAAAGATTTCTCAACAGATTCTTCGGCAATTATACTAAATGAATCAGCCGTACAATTTATGGGATTGAAAAAACCTGTAGGCGCAATCATAAGATGGGGAACCGGCACTGATGCGCGGAACTATACGGTTATCGGCGTGGTAAAGGATGTGTTGATGGATTCGCCCTTCGATCCGGTACAGCACACTATCTATTTTATGGATTATGATAATGTGAACTGGGTGATTATGAAACTGAATCCCAATTCAAACATACAGTCTTCCATTGCAAAAATAGAAGCAGCTTTCAAAAGATATGTCCCTTCGGCGCCCTTCGAATACAAATTTGCAGACACGGAATTTGCGACAAAGTTTGCTGCAGAAGAACGTATCGGCAGATTGTCAACAGTTTTTGCATCACTGGCTATTTTCATCTCCTGTCTTGGTTTATTCGGGCTGGCATCCTTTGTTGCGGAACAGCGCACCAGGGAGATTGGTGTGCGCAAAGTGCTCGGAGCATCAGTATTCAATCTATGGCAGATGTTATCGAAAGATTTCGTGATGCTTGTGTTTATTTCATTACTAATTGCTTCACCGCTGGCATATTATTTCATGCATAGGTGGCTGCAGAATTATGAATATAGAACAGATTTGTCGTGGTGGCTATTCGCTGTGGCAGCAATTGGTGCATTGCTGATTACGATATTAACAGTGAGCTTTCGTACCATAAAAGCAGCAATGGACAATCCGGTGAAGAGCTTGAGAACGGAATAAGCAAAAATGACAGCCGTCAGGCTGGTGTGAAAACGGCTCAATTTCTCAATTGAGTCATTGAGCAATTGTCAAATTGAGTAATTATTAAAAACATTTTATGCTAAAAAATTATTTCAAAATCGCGTGGCGGAATCTTACAAGAAATAAGATTTATTCCTTTATAAATATTGCCGGGCTAAGCATCGGTCTTGCATGCGCCATGCTTATCGTATTATATGTAAAAGATGAAGTAAGTTATGACCGCTTTCATAAAAATGTAAATAATATTTATCGCATAACATCGCAAGGTATTGACAAGAATGGTGTCAAAGGTGGTAAAAATTCTAACACAGGTTATTTGCAAGGGCCGCGATTTGCTTTAAATGTTCCAGATATAAAATATTTCGTTCGTGTTCAAAGCGGAAGTGAAAATATTGAAATGGGCACTGAAATAAAAGATCAGGACCTGTTGTACGTTGACTCATCTTTTTTTGATATATTTTCTTTTCCCCTGATAAACGGCAATCGGCACACTTGTTTGCAAGATCTATCCTCAGTTGTGCTGTCAGAAGACGAAGCAAAAAAACAATTCGGTACAACAGACGCTATTGGCAAAATAATAATGATGAAAGATGACAGTGTTTTTGTTCCGCACAAAGTGACTGCTGTTGCAAAAAGATGCCCGCAAAATTCTTCGATAAAATTTGATATGCTTTTGCCAATAAAAGAATCGAAAGAAGACGCATCGAACGGTGAGAACTGGTTCAGTTTTTTTTTGAACACTTTTGTTGTGCTCGATCGGCATGCGAACATCGAGTCAGTCACATCAAAGATGACTTCATTTTATAACCGGGATACAAAAGATGCAATCAAATCGTTAAGGGCAAAATTTGGCGATGACGTAGACAACTGGAAAAGCATTTATTCCCTGCAGCCTTTTCTTGATATGCACATGAGCACGGAACTGGCTGCACAAAACGGACTTTCTGATGCAAGTAATCCTATGTACTCATACATACTATCAGGCATTGCTTTGTTTGTTTTGCTGATCGCATGTATCAATTTCGTAAACCTTACTGTTGCGCGTTCTTTAAAACGTGCTAAAGAAATCGGCATAAGAAAAGTTGTTGGCGGAGACAGAAGGCAACTGATCATTCAATTTTTAGGAGAATCTTTTTTGTTGTGCATTATTGCATTTGCATTTGCCTTAGTGCTGGTGGAACTAATATTGCCCGTTTTCAATGAACTTTCAAACAAATCACTCGCACTTTCTTATTTGTTTGATGTGAAGCTTGTTGCCGGCTACATAATGTTGTTTTTCCTTACGACGCTGCTCGCAGGCTTTTATCCTGCACTTGTATTATCAGGCTATAATCCTGTGCAAACTTTATACAGTCGTTTTATCATTGGAGGCAAAAATTATTTACAAAAGTCGCTTGTTGTCTTACAATTTGCGTTTGCTTCATTTCTAATTATTGCAACACTTACCATTTATAAACAATTCATTTTTTTAACAACAGAAAAATTAGGCTATGATGACACAGATATTGTCGTTGTTAACAAGCAATTTAAAACGCATGACGAAGCATGGCTTTTCAAGAATGAATTGTTGAAAGATCCAAACATTATAAGTGTCGCGCCACGTAATGGCGGAGATTGGGGAACTGTAGCAAAACTCAGTAACGATTCTACCTTACAATTCGAATATCAAACTGTTGATGAATCTTTTCTACCAACACTGAAAATTCCTATTGTGCAGGGAAGAAATTTCTCTTCCAATTTTTCCTCCGATTCAGCAAATGCTGTTTTGGTAAATGAAACATTTGTAAAGCAAGCAAAATGGAAAAACCCAATCGGGCAAACGGTAAATTTTTGGTACAACAATAAAAGATACAATGTAATTGGTGTAGTGAAAGATTATCATTATTCATCACTAAGTCGGAAAATCGGCCCCGAATTATTCACCATGAGAAAAGATAATCAGTACGGGCGGGTTTTAATTAAAATAAAACCAAACACTGCATCCTCAAGTCTTAAAAAAATTCAAAGAATATTTAAGCAATTGTATCCAATAAATCCGTACGGTTACATATTTATGAATGAAGAAAACCGAAAAAATTATGAGGCAGAAGCAAAATGGAAACAGATCATGTTGTTTGGCGCGGTATTAACCATTTTTATTTCATGTATTGGATTGTTTGGATTATCTGTTTTATCTGCTGAAAAGCGCACAAAAGAAATCGGCATCCGCAAAGTATTGGGTGCATCTGTCAGCAGCATTGTGTCCATTCTTTCAACAGATTTTTTAAAGTTAATTTTTATTTCATTGATTATATCAATGCCGTTTGCATGGATGGCAATAAACAAGTGGTTGCGGAATTATCCTTATCGGATCACGCTTAGCTGGTGGCTATTTGCATCAGGAGGATTGTTAGTGATATTGGTTGAACTATTTACCATCAGCTTTCAATCGGTCAAATCGGCAATAGCAAATCCTGTGAGAAGTTTGAGAACAGAATGAGCAAACCTGGTTGCCGTCAGGCAAGTGTGAAAATGGCTCAATGTGAAAATGAGTAATTATAAATATCTTTTATGATAAAGAACTATTTCAAAATCGCGTGGAGAAATTTGCTGAAGAACAAGACGTCTTCCTTTATCAATATCAGCGGGCTTGCTGTTGGTATGGCTGTTGCTATGCTGATCGGATTTTGGATTTGGGATGAATTGTCTTTCAATAAAAGTTTTAAGAATTATGAACGGCTGGCGCAGGTAATGCAGCACCAAAGTTTCAATGGCGATGTCAGCTCGCAGCAATCAGTTCCTTATCTGATAGGGAATGAGTTGAAGAAAAACTACGGGAGCGATTTCAAAAATGTTTCCATGGCAACATGGACCTACAATCGCATTCTTGCAGCAGGCGATAAAAAAATTTCTGTAAGCGGAAATTTTCTGGAGCCTCAGATCATTGATATGCTTTCGCTGAAAATGATAAGAGGATCAAACACTTCCTTAATTGACTATCACTCGTTGATCCTGTCATCATCAGCAGCAAAAGCATTGTTTGGTCAGGGGGATCCGATTGGTAAAACGGTAAAGATAGATAACCAATTTGATGTGAAAGTGACGGGGCTGTACGAAGACCTTCCGTACAATTCCGATTTTAAAGGCCTCACGTTCATTGCGCCCTGGCAATTATATATTGATAACAACAACTGGTTGGAAAAAACCAGCAACCCCTGGCGGAACAATTCATTTCAGGCATTTGTGCAATTGGCAGATCATGCTGATGCAGCAAAAATATCTGCAAAAATAAAAGATATAAAGCTGAAGAAAATATCAGCGGAAGATGCGGCGCACAAGCCCGAAGTTTTTTTGCAGCCGATGAGCAAATGGCATTTGTATTCCGAGTTTAAAAATGGAGTGAATAGAGGAGGAAGAATTCAGTTTGTGTGGCTTTTTGGTACAATTGGCTTTTTTGTACTGCTTCTTGCCTGTATCAATTTTATGAATCTTTCCACTGCGCGTTCAGAAAAAAGAGCAAAAGAAGTGGGCATCAGAAAATCAATCGGTTCATTGCGCACACAATTGGTTATTCAGTTTTTTTCCGAATCGTTATTGGTTGTTGTTTTTGCATTCGTGTTGTCGTTGATATTAGTCCAACTCGCTATCCCCTTTTTCAATGATGTGTCAGATAAGAAAATGAACATCCCATGGAGCAATCCTTTCTTTTGGTTAGCGGGATTGGGTTTCAGCATCATCACCGGATTGATTGCAGGAAGTTATCCGGCATTTTATTTATCATCTTTCAAACCTGTTAAAGTACTGAAAGGAAGTTTCAAAGCAGGGAAGCTGGCTGCCGTGCCGCGACAGGTATTGGTTGTATTGCAGTTCTCCGTTTCTGTAGCGCTGATCATCGGAACCATTGTAGTGTTCAGGCAGGTTCAATTTTCAAAAAGCAGATCTGTTGGCTACACACGCGAAGGCCTGATAACTATTCCTGTTGTTACTGAGGAAATACATAAACACCTTGCTGCGGTGCAGCAGGATTTAAAGAGTTCGCAGGCAATTGTACAAATATCCGAATCCTCAAGCCCTACCACCGCATTGTATGAATTCGATGGAGGGTTTGAATGGAAAGGCTCTAATTCCAAAGGTGATTTTGGCTTTATTTACGCTTCAGTGGATTTTGGAAAAACAATTGGCTGGCATATCAAAGAAGGGAGAGATTTTTCAAGAGATTTTCCTACTGATTCATCAGCATTCGTAGTGAATGAAGCTGCAGAAAAATTCATGAACCTGAAAAATCCCGTTGGCGAGATCATTAAAGCTGATGGCAAACCCTATCATATCATCGGCGTAGTAGACGATATGGTGATGGAGTCTCCCTACAGGCCCGTTACACGAACCATATTCACGCTCAGTGCCAATGCAGAGAACATTATCAATTTGCGTATCAATCCTGCTATCAGCATTCACGACGCAGTTACAAAAATTGAAGCAGTTTTCAAAAAATATAATCCTGCACAGCCATTCGACTATCAGTTCATCAATGATGAATATGCGAGAAAATTCAGTGACGAAGAGCGGATTGGAAAGCTCGCCGGTGTGTTTGCAGCATTGGCTATTTTCATCAGTTGCCTTGGCTTATTTGGCATGGCATCCTTTGTGGCAGAGCAGCGCACTAAAGAGATAGGGGTGAGAAAAGTACTTGGAGCAACAGTCGCTGATCTTTGGGGCCTTTTGTCTAAAGAGTTTGTCTTGCTTGTTTTCATTTCATTACTGATTGCTTCGCCGCTTGCTTATTATTTCATGCACAGTTGGCTGCAAACCTATGAATACAGAACAGATTTATCATGGTGGATTTTCGCAGTGGCAGCAAGCGGTGCATTGCTCATTACATTATGCACAGTGAGTTTCCAGGCAATCAAAGCGGCTCTGGCCAACCCGGTGAAGAGTTTGAGGACGGAATAAGCAAATGTGTGAATTAGCAAATTGCTCAATATAAAAATGATAACAGTAATTCATAGCTGAAAAAAAATAAAATTTTATGCTTAAAAATTATTTAAAAACAGCATTCAGAAATTTAGTTCGCAATAAGAACTACACTATTATCAATATTGCAGGTTTGGCAATTGGCATTGCTGTATGTATGATGATATTTATCATTATACAATTTCATTCCAGTTTTGACAATTTTCATAAAAACAAAAACAATATTTACCGTGTCCTTACTGAATACCACCATTCGGATTCAAAAGATATATTTTACGGCCATGCCGTTCCTCATGCATTCCCTCAGGCGCTAAAAACCTCTTTCACGCAATTGGCACAGGTAGCACCGCTCGTTGTAGATTATCATGACCAGATCGTATTATTAAATGGACATAGTGAACCAATAAAAAAATTTAAAGAAGAAAGTGGTCTTTTCTATACCAGTCCCTCTTTCTTCAGCATATTTGATTTCCCTTTACTGGCCGGCTCCTACGAAATGCTGAAAGATCCAAACAATGTTTTGCTGACTAAGGAAATTGCAGAAAAATATTATGGTGACTGGAAGAGTGCCATCGGTAAAACTATTAAACTAAATAACACCGATGTATTGAAGGTTACCGGCATTCTGGCCACCATACCTCCCAATACTGACTTTCAGCTTAAACTGGTGGTTTCTTACGGTACTGGGGCGACAAAATATCTTATGCATTCTACCGATTACGATAACACCAGCGGAGACTTTGGCTGTTATATTCTATTGCATGAAAACATTAATGCATCAGCTTTCAACAATCAATTGATTTCGTATTCAACAAAAGTAAAATCGCCTGGCAATAAAGACGTGCAAACGATACAGCCATTACTTAAGGTTCATTATGATACCCAAACAGGAGATTTCAGCAACAAAACGATCAGCCATACGCTTATCAACATATTGTGGCTGATCGCTTCATTTATTCTGCTGATTGCATGCGTGAATTTCATCAATCTTTCAACAGCGCAGGCTATTAACCGTGCCAAAGAAGTAGGCGTGAGAAAAGTATTGGGCAGCAATAAATGGCAATTAAGGCTTCAGTTCATCACTGAAACATTTTTGATTGTGCTGGCCTCCGCTTTTATTTCTTTGACTATTGTTTCCCTTGCATTGCCATACATCAGTAAAATCCTGGAGCTCTCTTTAAAAATAAATTTTTCAAATGCATTATCTGTTGTTCTCTTGCTTTTCATTATATGTATTGCAGTTACCATACTGGCCGGCTTTTATCCTTCCGTAATGCTTTCAGGTTTCAATCCAATCAATGCATTAAAAAGCAAGCTGGCAGCTAAAAGCAACAAAGGTGTTTCATTGCGAAGAGGCCTGGTGGTGTTCCAGTTTATTACTGCGCAATCGCTGATCATTGGCACACTGATCATAGTAAAGCAAATGAATTTTTTTACAAGCCAGCCTCTTGGTTTTGACAAGGAGGCGATTTTAAATATTCCTTTGCCAACCGATAGCATTAGCAATAGTAAGCTCGGGTATCTGAAACAACAATTAAAAAAAGTAAATGGGATCCATAAAACAAGCTTTAATTCCTCTACTCCTGTTGAAGATAATAATGATAACTGGACGAAGTTCAATTTCGATCATGCTATTAAGCAGGTAAATTTTTATTCAATCATAAAAATGGCAGACAACGACTATGTGCCCGTATACAAACTGCCATTGGTCGCAGGAAGAAATATTGAGGCTTCTGATACGATGCGGGAAGTGCTGGTAAATGAAATGGTGCTTAAAAATTTAGGCATCAAAAGCCCGCAGGATGCGTTGAACAAAGAAATCAGCTTCGATAACAAACAAAACTGGCCTATTGTTGGCGTGGTAAAAGATTTTAATTCAAGGTCTTTTCGTGACGGGATGGCTCCTGTGATTATAACGAGTTCCAAAAGCGAGTACAACGAAACCTCCATAAAGCTTGCATCAAAAGATATTGCCTCAGTGATATGCTCGGTTGAGAAAATATGGAATAGCACTTATCCTGATTTTGTTTTTGAATACAAGTTCCTGGATGAAAAAGTGGACAGCTTTTACAAGCAGGAAAATCAATTGTCACAATTGTACAAAATATTTGCATTCATAGCCATATTCCTTAGCTGCCTTGGTTTATATGGCTTAGCGTCGTTTATGGCTGTACAGCGCATCAAAGAAGTTGGCATACGAAAAGTATTAGGGGCAACTGCATCAGACATCGTGTATTTATTTTCAAAAGAATTTGTTTGGCTTATCACTATTGCCTTTGCAATAGCAGCGGCATTGGCCTGGTATTTCATGCATAAGTGGTTGCAAAATTTTGCATATAGGATTGAGCTAAGCTGGTGGTTGTTCTTCGCTGGAGGGGTTGCATCTATTATCATTGCACTGGTCAGCGTAAGCTTCCAGGCCATCAAAGCAGCAGTGTCCAACCCGGTGAAGAGTTTGAGGACAGAATAGACTGAAAGGGATTTGGGGAAATTATCGGAATGAAAGGGAACAAGCTTTCCCAAAGTCCGGAACTACAGAAAAGCTTGAAGTAATAACAGTAATGCATAGTCGGATATTGAAAAATGCATATCACAAATCATAAACAGAATATCATGCTTAAAAACTGTTTCAAAATCGCCTGGCGGAATATGATCAGAGACAAGCAGTTCACATTGCTCAACCTGATAGGGCTATCTACAGGTCTTGCATGTGCACTGCTGATTTATTTATGGGTAAATGATGAAATAATCTTTGATAAATTCCACGACAATATCGGGCAGATTTATCAACTGATGGAAACGAGGGATTATCCTGGCCATACAGGTATTTCTGATGAATCCTCCGGTTTATTAAGCAAAACGGTAAAAACACAGATGTCAGAAGTGGAATATGCAGCAGCGGTTGCACCACCGAACTGGTTTCAGAAATTTACGCTCACTGTCGGAGATAGAAATATAAAAGCCACAGGTCAATATGTTGGCAAGGATTATTTCAACATTTTTTCTTTCCGGCTAATCGAAGGAAAAAAAAATGATGTGTTGAAGGACAATAATGCCATCGTGATCTCCGAAGACCTTGCAAAAAAACTATTTGGCACCTCAGAAAATATTATTGGCAAGCCGATCAGGTTTCAGCAGGATACCACCTTTTTTGTTACGGGTGTGTTTCAAAACATACCCGACCATTCCTCAGTGCGATTCGATTTTGCCTTGTCATTTGAATATTACGGAGACACCCAGGGCTGGGTGAAGACCTGGGGTAACACCGGGCCTCACAATTATGTGATGCTGAGAAAAGGGACAGATATCACAGTTTTCAATAATAGGATCGCGGACATAATACGGCAAAATTCCGATGATACTTCGAGAAAAGTCTTTGCCCTGCCTTTTGCTGACAGCTATCTTCAGAACAGTTTCGTTCATGGAGCCAGGGTTGGCGGAAAAATTGAATACGTAAGATTATTTTCTGTCATCGCCATTTTCATCCTTGTCATCGCATGCATCAATTTCGTAAATCTTTCCACGGCAAAAGCATCGCGAAGGTTGAAAGAAGTGGGAATCAAAAAAGTAGTGGGTGCTGAAAGAGGCCAGCTTATTTTTCAATTTCTCATGGAATCTGTGACGCTCAGCTTTATTGCTGTAATTTTCGCTTTATTGATTGCCTATCTTTTAATGCCTGAATTCAATAACATCACCGGTAAGAATCTTGCGATCCATTTTAACCTTTTATTGCTGTCCACAATCGCTGTCATAACAGTGCTTACAGGGGTCGTCTCAGGAAGCTATCCTGCGTTGTATCTTTCAGGTTTCAGTCCCATCTCAATTTTCAGAAAAAAAATCAGCACTTCAATTGCTGAGGTGTTGGTAAGAAAAGGCCTGGTGGTTTTTCAATTTGCCATTACCATCACATTGATCGTTTCGGTGATTGTGGTGTACAGGCAAATTGCCCTGATACAATCCACAAACCTGGGCTATAATAAGGACAACATCATCCGCTTCAGCGCTGAAGGAAAAATCGGCAGCAATGAAGACAATTTTATTGCTGAGGCAAAACAGATCCCTGGCGTTGTCAGCGCTTCATACACTACACATGAAATGGTGGGAAGAAATTTTGGTGGAGATATAATCGCCTGGCCAGGCAAAGACCCGAACGGCGTATATTATTTTGAAGGAATCAATGCAGGATATGATTTTATAGAAACCATGGGCATGCAAATATCAGCAGGCAGGAGCTATTCGAAAAACTTTGGCAATGATTCTGTCAACCTGATTATAAACGAGACTGCCGTCAAAACAATGGGACTGAAAGCACCAATAGGTGAAACAGTGAAATGGTTTGGGCAGGACCGAAAGATAATTGGAGTAGTAAAAGATTTTCATTTCGAATCATTGCATCAGCCTGTAGTGCCACTTTATATTGCGTTGGAAAAGCAAGGCAACTTTTGGGACAAGGTGATGATAAAGATCAGAAGTGGCCAACAAAAAGAAACCATTGCTAAAATAGCTGCGCTTTACACAAAATTCAATCCGGGTTTTCCTTTTGAATTCAATTTTTTGGATGAAGCATATCAAAAGCAGTATGATGCAGAAAAAAAAGTGTCCATATTATCAAAGTATTTCGCCGGGCTTGCTATCGTGATTTCCTGTCTCGGGCTTTTCGGGCTCATCACGTTTACTGCACAAAGAAGGCAAAAAGAAATCAGCATCAGAAAGATAATCGGCGCCTCAGTAACCAATATTTTCGTGATGCTCTCGAAAGACTTCCTGATTTTAGTGCTCATTGCATTGTGTATTGCGCTGCCCTTTTCATGGTGGGCAATGAATCAGTGGCTGGAGAGTTTTGCTTATCGGATAAGTATCGGGCTAATTGTTTTTGTAATCGCGGGTATAACGATTATTCTGATTACTTTATTTACTATCAGTTTTCAGGCAATCAAAGCAGCAATTGCGAACCCGGTGAAGAGTTTGAGGGCGGAATAAATATTTCATGGAGAAAATCAAATTTTATGCTCAAAAATTATTTCAAAATTGCCTTCCGCAACCTTGTTAAGTACAAAGCATTTTCTTTGATAAATATTTTTGGGCTTGCTGTTGGTATGTCTGTTTGCATGCTCATGATACTGATGCTGTCCGACCAAATGGCTTATGATGGTTTTCATGTTAACAAAAACAGAGTGTATCGTTTAGCTACCACTCCGTTAAATAGAATTGATTTAAGAGCTACCATCCCATTTCCTGTTGCGGCTAAATTGATATCAGATTGCCCCGTAATTGAGGAAGCCGTTTTTCTGCGGCGCGGATTTGGCGGAGATGCAGTGCATGATTTTAATTATTCAGCAATGAAAGGTTATTTCACCACACCTTCATTTTTCAAAATTTTCAGCTATGACCTGGAAGCGGGCGATGCTGCATCTGCATTAAACAAACCCAATTCACTGGTCATTACTCATGATGTCGCGATGAGATTATTTGGTCATGAAAACCCTGTTGGGAAAACAATTCGCTTT
>Ga0182030_10000293_pt1 | contig 88615 bp, 78 predicted proteins | sample 812S3MmetaG_FD_121299 | JGI IMG/M metagenome (GOLD analysis project Ga0182030, IMG submission 121299) | Permafrost microbial communities from Stordalen Mire, Sweden - 812S3M metaG (Illumina Assembly) | ecosystem: Environmental > Terrestrial > Soil > Wetlands > Permafrost | place: Sweden... | reverse complement strand
CCCGTTGGGCAAGGTGTCGTTCGTGCCCATGTCCGTCGCGTTACTGAGGCTCAGTGGGTGATCGAGCTCCCACTGCCAGGGCAGGTTGCCAATCGGCGGGTGCCACCATGATCCGTTTGAACTACTGAGCGTGGTCGTCGTGGCGGGCTGCGTGGTTGTCGTGCTTCCCGACCCCGACCCTGAATCCGATCCTGAACCCGATCCTGATCCCTTTCCGGACCCTGACCCTGAACCCGATCCTGATCCCTTTCCCGACCCCGATCCTGATCCCTTTCCCGACCCCGATCCTGATCCCTTTCCCGACCCCGATCCCGACCCCGATCCTGAACCCGAGCCCGAACCCGAGCCCGAGCCCGAGCCCGACCCCGAACCTGAGCCCGACCCCGACCCTGTTGATCCCGACCCTGAGGTCGTAGTCGTCCCGGGCGTCGTCGTAGTCGTTCCGAGTTGCGTGGTCGACTTTCCGACCCTCGTCACTGCGCTGTGTCCCTTCGCGGCAGTTGTCGCGGGCTTCGTCTTCGTCGTCGCGGGCTTCGTGATGATCGTTGAATCGTTGGGAAGCGTGGTCGCCACCGCGAGCGGCACGTGGTGGATGTTCAACTCTCTCCCGGCCCAATAGGCCACCGACCATGCGAGGAGCACGAGGACGACGGTTACGGTGATGGTCCTAGTCCTCTTCATCGACGTGGCCTCCACTGATCTCTTCGGTTGAGTAACGGTTTATAGCACCCCGGCGCCCTGGGGCGAAGTTGTTAGCGTACCTTCGTCGTTCTCAGCGGCCTCATAGCGACCTCTAGGACCGAGCGCCTCGGCCAGTTCAAATCTCGAGGTGACACCCAGCTTGCGGTACGCCCTCGACAGGTGACCCTCAATGGTCTTGACGTTGACGAAGAGTTCATCAGCGATGGCGCGGTTCGTCGCGTTCGCGGCGGCCATGTGCACGGCCCTCAATTCCGCGGGCGTGAGCGAGTCAACGCCGGTGGAGCCGAGTCGACGCGGGCGCGCGCCGGCGGCGCGGAGTTGGGAGCCGGCGACCTCGACCAGGTGTTGAGCTCCGCACAGCGACGCCAAGGTCGCGCCCTTGTGCAGTATGTCGCGGGCGGCTTCGGTGTCTTGGCGGTCGACGAGCGCCGAACCGAGATCGACCATCGCTTCAGCCGTGTCGAGTCGTGCTGGTGACCCTTCGAGGACTGACACGGATTCAGTGAGCCACGCGGTGCGCTCGTCGAGGTCGCGGCTGGCGGCCCCTATCGCCCTTAGCGCCGTGCCGAGGGTTCGACGCGCGCCGAAGGCCCGCGCGGCAACGAGGTGGTCCTCCGCCAACTGGTGAGCCTCGTCCCAGTGTCCGAGCGATGCCAGCACTCGTGCCGCTGGCGGTTGCCACGCGACGAGGACCGGGTTGGTGATGCCGGCGCGCGATGCGATCTCGCCGGCGCGTTCGAATTCGTCGAGGGCCTCGTCTGATTGGTTGCCTGCGGAAAAGAGGCGGCCACGCTCGACGTGCGCCGTGGCGCGGTCCAGTGGCTCGTCGATCCTTTCTGGATCGAATGAGCCGAGCTGGTAGATCGCCTCTTGCGTTCGGCCCTGGGCCATCAAGAGATCGACGAGCCCCACCACCGGTCGTGAACTGAAGGTGGTGCCGAGTTCGTGGTGACGCTGCAAGGCCTCCTCGGATTCGCCCAGCGCTCCCTGCCACAATTTGGAGAGAACCACCAGACGCAGCACGTCGTCCTCGCCAGGCAGATCGCCGACCGAGAGGGCGCGCATCCGGCCGATCTCGAGGATGCGGTCAACGGTGTCGAACTCGTCGGCGCCGAGCAGGATGCGACAAGCCCTGGTCTGGATCATCTCGCCCGAGAGGTCGCCGTAGACGAGCCGCCCGGGATCGATCACCGAGCCGAGCATCTCGGCGATCGTCTTGGCCGACATCATTGGATCTGATTCGAAGCGGTGTATGCCGAGAAACGCGCGCGCGACGTTGGAGACTTCTGAGTTGCCGTTTGATCGCTTGAGGAGCTTCTGAATCTTGGACACGCCATCGCTGCGCTGTCCCGGGTGGTTCGCCAAGAGCGTCAGACCCATTTCGAACTCGAGTTGCAGCGTGGGATCGACGTCATCGTGGTACGCGGTGAGTTTCTGCAGCGAGGTCACCGCTTCTTCGCGAAGTTCGGGCCAACTTCGCACCGCGCGCATTAACTGGATGGCCACTTCGAAAACGTCGGTATTACTCGACGCGCCGAGGGCGAGAGCACGCTGGAACGAGGAGACCGAAGTTCTCAGTCCTAATTGGGTCTCGCACCGCGCGAGGTCGAGCCAGATGGTGGCTTCCTGACTCGAGGCCAGTCCTTCGTTGAGCGATCGGCGAAGGCACTGACTGGCGAGGCGGTAGTCAGTGCGCTCGAGGAGTGTGCGCCCGGCACGTGCGAGGCGATGCGCCAGTTCCACGTTTCCCGTGGGCTCTGACGCCAGAAGGTGCTCGACGACGAGGGACTCGTCGGCGCCGTTCTCGGAGAGGTACTCGACACAACGCGTGTGCAGCTGGGAACGGCGCGCCGGCGGGATATCCTGCACCAGAGCCCATCGCACGATCGGCGCGATGAAGGTCAACGGCCGACCACCCTTGAGGAGTTCGGCCTGAGCGGACACGTCGGCCGCGACTTCGGCCGCCAACGGGTCGATCTTTCCGAGGTGACAGGCCAACCCGAGGTTGGTCGAGTTGCCGTGGATGGCGCAGGACTGAAGCAATTCCGTGACGGCCACATTGAGGCGCTCGAGACGCACCAGGACGCGCTGTGATATCCGCGGCACCGGCAATCGACTGAGTGCACCGGCCGTCTTGGCGTTCGGGGTCAGTTGTTCGTGCACGCAGGCTTTGGCCAGTTCTACGACGAACTCAGGCCGCCCGTTCGTCGCCTCGAAGACGGCGGTCACGAACTCTTGCTCGGGAGCTTGGTCGAAGTGCCCCGCGAGGACGGCACGCACGCTTTCGAGGCTCAGCGCCTTGAGGACGAAGTGTCGCACCTGACGGTTGACGAGGAGGTGGTCCACGGCGCGCGGACCCACTCCGGGAAGGCGGGGCGGCGAGGTGACCAGCAGCCAAATCTGCTGGTCGTCGACTCGGTGGAAGACGTATTGCAGGGTCATCAGCGTCGCGTCGTCGACGAGGTCTGCGTCGTCGATAGCCAGCAGTACCGGTCCGAGACGGCGAACCGCGATCAGGAGCGCGTAAAATGCTGCGCCGAGCTGGCCGAAATTGCGTTCACCGTTCCTGTCGATGAGAGAGCAGACTGCTTCGACTTTCTCCGAGACCACCTTGTCGGGATTGCGCAGGGACGCAATCACCTCGATGATCTTCAAGAGAGCGCCAAAAGCCGCGTGCTGCTCCAAATCGCCGCCACGGGCGCGCAAAACGAGGCAGGATGAGCGGTCCGCGATGAGGCACGCTTCGTTGAGCAGGGTGGTCTTTCCCGTGCCCCAACCACCCTCGATGGAGAGACAACCGTTGTGAGATGGCACGGATCGGCTGAAGATTGACTCGAACTCCTGGAGGAACAGGCTCCGTTCGAAGAGCAGGGCAGGGTCGCCCCGGCGCGGCGATCGAAGCGCTGACCACGCGGGGTCCTCGGTTTCGAGCTTCACGAACTTTCCTCTTACTCTCGTCATCAAAATCAGCGCTCACCGTTATGGATGGCTCAGAATTCACAATTCAGGACCAACTTGAGGGGCACTTCGAGTGGTCACCCTCAGTGCCTGGCTTGCACGGGATAGTAGTGCCAAAAGCGTCCAAAATGCAATAGGCACCGCACTTTCGAGCTCGCGGTCATGGCCCGTGACGGGGTGAAAGTGGTGAAACTCCAATAATCGAGCGGTATTGAATCCGCGCGCTCGGCTGTCAAGGGCTCGCGCGCGTTGCACCGAAGCCATCGCAAAAGTGAGGGGTGTGCGTCAATCTTTCAAGGGCGTCAAAAGAGGGTGAGGTTCCCCCCACCATTATCATGAGTTCATCAAGACGATTTTGATGCCGCTACCCGAAAATGACTTTGACGTCACGGAGGTCGCGGTGCCGTGGCGGCTGTTGACCAGCGCCGGTCATGTCGTCATTTTTGCGACCGAGACAGGGATGCTCGCCCCGAGCGCCGACCCTCTCTTGTTGAGAGGCGTCATCCTAGGCCGACTCGGTGCCGAGTCCGAAGCCAAGACGTTCTACGGTGAGATGCTCGTCGACGCCAACTATCGTGCGCCGTTGGCCTGGTCCGATCTGTCGATGGGGGACTTCGACGGTCTAATCCTGCCCGGAGGTCACGCCCCCGGGATGCGCCAGTACCTTTCGAGTGCGACCCTGGGTAACAAGGTGGCGCAGTTCTGGTCCCTCGAGCGTCCCGTCGGTGCGATCTGTCACGGCGTGCTCGTGCTCGCCAGGGCTCGCGATCAGGCCACGGGGCGCAGTCTTCTCTACGGCCGACGTACGACCTGCCTGCCCAAATACATGGAGAGGTCCGCCTACTTCGCGACGTCGTGGCGACTCGGGCGCTACTACCGCACGTACCCCGACTACGTCGAAGACGAGGTGCGCGCGTCGCTCGAGAAGCCTTCGGACTTCGTGCGTGGGCCCTTCGTGTTGTCGCGACGGGGCAGTGCCGATGACGATCGACCGGCGATGCTGGTGCGAGACGCCAATTACATCTCGGCGCGCTGGCCCGGCGACGCGTACCTGTTCGCCAAGGGCTTTCTCAATCTGCTCATCGAGTACCCCTGAGGTGAGCTCAGCGAAAACCTTTTTGCATGGCGGCCAACTCGGCTCCGCCAGGGCAGAGCTTCTCGAACGGCACCTTGTTGAGTGCTTCGCTCGGCGTGTGGTTCATCTGGTGCACGTCCTTCGCTGACTCGTCGACGTAGAGCAGGCCGGTCACGATCTCACCACGGCTCAGGTGATCGTGGATGTACTGCTCCACCTTCAGCCGATCGCTCGGGTCGTAGCCACTCGGCAGGGACCGGAACTGTACGACGCTTCCGTCGTGCATGGGCACCGAGACGACGTCGTTCTCGGGGATGGTCGCGTGTATCTCCTTGCGCAGCGGTATGAAGTCGGAGTGCACCTCCTTTACCTCGTGCTCGCGCGTGAACAGGTAGATCTTGGTCGAGCCCTCGTGATCGTTGAAGGTGACGCACGGCGAGATGACGTCGATCAGCGCCAGACCGTTGTGGGCGACGGCGGCCTTGAGGATCGGCACCAGTTGCTCCTTGTCGCCGGAGAAGCTTCGCGCGAGGAACGTCGCCCCCATGGCGAGTCCCAGCAGAATCGGGTCGATGGGCGCGATCTCGTTGGGCTCGCCCCGCTTGGCCCGGGTGCCGATGTCCGCCGACGCGGAGAGCTGACCCTTGGTGAGGCCGTAGACGCCGTTGTTCTCGATGACGTAGACCATGTTCACGTTGCGCCGAATGGCGTGGGCGAGGTGTCCGAGGCCGATGGACAGCGAGTCGCCGTCGCCCGAGATCCCGATGTAGGTGAGTTCTCGGTTCGCGGCGTTCGCTCCGGTGGCGATCGTCGCCATGCGACCGTGGGCCGAGTTGAAGCCGTGAGCCCCGCGCACGAAGTAGGTGGGCGTCTTGGAGGAGCATCCGATCCCGCTCAGCTTGGCGATCATGTGCGGCGGCGTGGAGAGCTCCCAGAAGGCGTGCACGATGGCCGCGGTGACCGAGTCGTGACCGCAGCCGGCGCAGAGCGTCGACATCGCGCCTTCGTAGTCGCGAATGGTCAGTCCGAGGTCGTTCTTCGAGAGTACGGCCAGTGGAATGAGGGGCTTGACGATCGAGGGCATGTCTAGTTCTCCAAGTCGTTGGTGACGGTATCGACGACGAACTGGGCGCTCAGGGGGAAGCCCCCGTAAGCCAGCACGGGTCGCATCTTCTCGATGGCGACGCCGGTCTCGATCGAGATGAGCGAGCGTAGCTGGGCGTCACGGTTCTGCTCGACGACGTAGCAACGATCGTGCTCTTCGACGAAGAGGCGCACCTGGTCGACGAAGGGGAATCCCCGAACCCGCATGTAGTCCGCGACGACGCCCTTCGCGTCGAGCAGCTCGATCGCCTCGCGCACCGCCAGGTCGCAGCTCCCCAGGGTGACGATGCCCACCGTCGCGCCGGCGCGGCGCTGAATGACGGGGGCTGGCACGTGTGGCGCGGCCGACGCGTGCTTGGCCTTCAGCCGATCGACCACCTGCTGGTACTCGACCGGGTTCTCGGTATAGTTCCCGAACTGGTCGTGGCCCGAGCCCCTGATGAAGTACGCCCCCTTCGAATCCGAGCCCGGCAACGTCCTTTGCGTCACGAACTCCTCGTCCGGGTCGCTGTAGCGGAAGAACTCCTTCATGCCCGTGAGATCGTCATCGTCGAGCACTCGGCCCCGGTCGGGCACGTAGGCGTCGTTCCAGGTCAGCTGGGGCACGACCCAGTCGTTCATACCGATGTCGAGGTCCGACATCAAGAACACCGGTGTCTGGAATCGTTCGGCGACGTCGAAGGAGTTGACCGCGAACTCGAAGCACTCGGCGGGATTGGCCGGGAAGAGCAGGATGTGCTTCGTGTCACCGTGCGAGGCGTAGGCGCAGAGCAGGATGTCGGCCTGCTGGGTGCGAGTGGGCATTCCCGTCGAGGGCCCGGTGCGCTGGACGTCGATGATGACGGCGGGAATCTCGGTGTAGTAGGCGAAGCCGAGCAGCTCGCTCATGAGAGAGATGCCGGGACCCGACGTCGAGGTGAAGGAGCGCGCCCCGCTCCACGAGGCGCCGATCACCATGCCAATCGCCGCGATCTCGTCTTCCGCCTGCAGGATGAGGTAGTTGTTCTTGAACGTGGTCGGCTCGTCGGGCGTGGCGCCCGGCACGGCCTCGCGACGGTACTTGGCGCAGAGGCGGATGAAGTTGTCCATGACGGCCGTTGCCGGGGTGATGGGATACCAGGCCGCCACGGTCACACCAGCGTAGAGACACCCGAGCGCACAGGCGGTGTTGCCGTCAATGAGGATCGAATCCTTCGTCGCGTCCATCGGCTCCAGGTGGAAGTCGAGGGGACAGGCGAAGTTCTCGATGGCGTAGTTGAAACCGAGGCGAAGCGCCTTCTGGTTGGACTCGCGCAGGAGCTCGTTGCGCGCGAACGTCTCGGAGAGCAGGTCGGCCACGAGATCGACGTCAATGCCGATCAAGGCCACGATCACTCCGGCGTAGGCCACGTTCTTCATCAAGATCCGCTCGCGCGGCGCGTTGAAGTTCTCGAGGCACATCTGAGCCAGCGGCACGCCGAGGAACGTGACGTCGTCGCGCGCCAGGTCGTCGTCGAGCGGCCACGACGAGTCGTACAGCACGTAGCCGCCGTGGCGCACGTCGGCGATGTCCTGCTCGTAGGTTTGGGCGTTCATCGCGACCATCAGGTCGTAGTCGAGCGCACGCGCCGTGTAGCCCGTCTTGTTCACCCGGATCTCGTACCACGTCGGCAGACCCTGGATGTTGGAGGGGAACAAGTTCTTGCCGGAGACCGGTATCCCCATCTTGAAGATCGCCTGCATCAAGAGGCTGTTCGCGCTCGCTGATCCCGTGCCGTTGACGTTCGCGAGCTTGATGGAGAAGTCGTTCACCCGGGTGGTGACGGTGGTGTTGATATCTATGGCCATGATCTACTTCCCTGCTGACGACGTCGTGCTCATCGAGCGTACCGGGATGGTGAGGAAATGGCCCGTCGCGGCGTAGGGGATCTGCAACTCGAACCTCTCCATGTCCCACGCGGCGGTGGGGCAGCGCTCGGCGCATAGCCCACAGTGCACGCAGACGTTCTCGTCCTTGACCATGACGCGGCCCGTCTGAGGCAGTGGTCCCGAGACGAAGAGCGACTGCTCGAGGTTGGTCGAAGGAGCCGACAGGCGCCCACGAAGGTCCGCCTCGTCGCCGTTGGTCGTGATGGTGAGGCACTGCACGGGGCAGATGTCGATGCAGGCGTCGCATTCGATGCACAGTTTCGCCTTGAATCCCGTCTCGATGTCGCAGTTGAGGCATCGTTGCACCTCCGACGCCGTCTGCTCGGCGCTGAAGCCGAGCTCCACCTCGAGGTCGAGGGACTGGAAGCGCTTGGTCAACTCGACGTGGGTCATCTTCTGGCGCGGCGAGGGGTTGTAGTCGTTGTGGTAGCTCCACTCGGTCATCCCCATCTTCTGGCTGACGAGGTTCATCCCCTGCGGCGGTCGGATCTCGAGGGGCGCGTCGGTACAGAGGCTGTGGATCGAGATCGCGGCCGCGTGACCGTGCGCCACGGCCCAGATGATGTTCTTGGGCCCCCACGCGGAGTCCCCGCCGAAGAACACCTTGGGCAACGTTGATTGCATGGTCAGTTCGTCCACCACCGGCATGTCCCACTCGCCGAACTCCATGCCAAGATCGCGCTCAATCCATTGGAAGGCGTTCTCTTGGCCGATGGCGAGGATGACGTCGTCACAGGGAATCACGACACTGTCGACGACCGTGGAGTGGCGTGCACCTTCGTCCCACTCGAGGACGTCGAACTCCATGCCCACCAACTTGGCGTCCTCGACGATGAATCGCTTGGGAGCGTGGTTGACGACGATCTCGACGTTCTCCTCCTCGGCGTCCTCCAGCTCCCAGGGGGAGGCCTTGAAGTACTCGCGTGGTCGCCGAGCCATGACCTTGATGTCCTTGCCACCGAGACGCAGTGACGAGCGGCAGCAGTCCATGGCCGTGTTGCCCACGCCGATGATCAATACTCGTTCTCCGACGCTCGTCGTGTGTCCGAAGGCCACCGATTCGAGCCAGTCGATGCCGATGTGGATGTTCGTGCTGCCCTCGTCGTGGCGCCCCGGCACGTCCAGCTCCTTGCCTCGGGGTGCTCCGACGCCCACGAAGATCGCGTCGTAGTTCTCCTCGAGCAACGCGCGCAGACTGGTGATCGGCGAGTTGTAGCGGATGTCGACACCCATGTCGATGATCACCTGGGTTTCTTCGTCGAGTACCTGGGCCGGGAGCCGGAACGACGGGATGTTGGTTCGCATGAGCCCGCCGGGCACGTCGTACTGCTCGTACATGACGACCTCGTAGCCGAGCGGGAGCAGATCGTTGGCGACCGTGAGCGACGAGGGTCCCGCGCCGATGCACGCGACGCGCTTGCCGTTCTTCGTGGTGGGGATGACGGGAAGCAGGTCGCTGATGTCGTCCTTGAGGTCCGACGCCACGCGCTTGAGCCGACAGATCGCCACGGGGCTTCCGTCGACGCGGTCTCTGCGACAGGCCGGTTCGCACGGTCGGTCGCAGGTGCGTCCGAGGATGCCGGGGAAGACGTTGGACTCGCGATTGAGCATGTAGGCGTCCGTGAAACGGCTCTGGGCAATCAGACGAATGTAGCCCGGCACGTTGGTATGGGCGGGACAGGCCCATTGGCAGTCGACGACCTTGTGGTAGTAGTTCGGGTCCTGTTCGTTTGTGGGCTCCACGCCGTTTTCTCCTTCAAAAGGGCCTCACGACGCGCAAAGTACCGCGAGTTACACCTCTAAGCAACTGTAATGCTCCTGCATCGGCCAGGGCCTCCATAGGCGCGACGCACAAGCGAAGTGGTGCAAGGCGTTCGAGGCCAACGGCGTCGGAAGTGACTTTCGGCCCTAGGACCAGTGTGGCCGTTTTTCCGGTTCGTCGTGAACCGACGAGTCAGAGAGGGAAGCGCTTTAGCTTTCGAAGGGCGCGAGGCCTATCCGCGCCAGGTAGCCGACGCCCATCACCGCGGCTTCGCACCCCACCTGCTCGAGCAGGGCCACGTCGTGGTCGTCGCGCACGCCTCCGGCCGCTACCACGGCGATCCCGCTCGCGCAGACCTGCTCGTACAGGGCGAGTTCGGGACCGGTCATCGTCCCGTCGCGCTCGATGGCCGTGACGTGCACTCGCGTGACACCCGCCTCGAGGCATCGCTCGAGCGCCTCGGCGACGCGCAGCCCCGTGGACGAGAGCCAGCCGCGCACGGCGAGGACTCCGTCTCGAACGTCGAGGGCTACGACCAGTTCGGGTCCGAGCGCTTTGGCGAATCGGGCCAGGGCCTCGGGCTCGGCCCACGCGGCGGTGCCGATGATGACGCGTGACGCACCGGCGTCGAGCGCGGCTCTCGCTGAATCGAGGGAGCGGATGCCACCCGACACCTGTAATGCGATGCCGTTCGAGACGTCAACGCATCGCCGCACGACGTCGGGGCGCAGCGCGCCGTCTCGCGCTCCCGTCAAGTCGACGATGTGGATCAGCGACGGTCGGCTCGCGACGATGCGGCCCATGAGGTCCTCGAGCGGTACGCGGAAGAGCACTCGCTCGTAGTCCCCCTGTTCGAGGCGCACGGCGTCGTCGCCCAGGAGGTCGATGGCGGGGATCAGTTGCATAGTAGCGTAGTAGCATGCTATCATGTTGCTATGACAGCGGGCAAGGTGGTTCCGGCCGAGACGAAGCCCGAGACGGCGACGCGTTTCGATGAACTCGTGGCCGCGTTCGCCCGCCTACGCGACCCTGCGGTCGTGGCCGCTTTTCTGCGCGACGTCTGCACCTCCAACGAACTCGACGCCATGGGACAGCGCCTCCAGGTGGCGCGACTGGTGGACGAGGGCGCGCACTATCAGGAGATTTCGCGTCGAACGGGCGCTTCGACCGCAACGGTGACGCGCGTCGCGCATTGGCTTCGCTACGGCGAGGGCGGTTACGCGGCGGTGCTGAAGCCGGTGAAGAGATGACACGCCGCCTGACCCTGGCGCTGCCGTCGAAGGGGCGCCTGCGAGAACCGTCGTGGTCGTTACTCGAAGCGAGCGGCGTCGCGCCACAGGAGCCGGGCGAAAGGGTGCTGCAGGCTCACTGTCGAAACGCGGACATCGATCTGCTCTTCGTCCGTGCGGACGACGTGCCCGAGTACGTCCAGGACAGTGTCGTGGATTGTGGCATCACGGGCCTGGACCTCGTGTCGGAACGTGAGAGCAACGTGGAGGTTCTGCTGCGCCTGGGATACGGCACGTGCTCGCTACAGGCCGCGGTGTCCATTGAGGACAGCGCCACCAGCATTGGCGACCTCGAAGGTCGCCGCATCGCCACGTCGCACCCTCGCATCGCCGCCAAGGAGCTCGCCGCACGGGGCGTTACGGCGGAGCTCGTGCAGGTCGCCGGTTCGGTCGAGATCTCTCCACGCCTCGGCCTGGCGGATGCGATAATCGACTTGGTCTCAACCGGCAGCACGCTGCGCACGAATGGCCTGCGCTCCCTGGGCGTGCTGTTCGAATCTGAGGCGGTGCTCGTGGGACGGGTGGGATCGACCGACCTGGAAGCTCGCACGACCCTTACGACGCTGCTCGGTTCGGTCATCAACGCCCGGGCGAATCGCTACCTGCTGTGCAACGTCGCCAAGGAGCGACTGGGCGAAGTGACCGCCGTCTTGCCGACCAAAGGGTCACCAACGGTCATGGACCTGGCGACTCCGGGGATCGTGGCCGTGCACGCGCTGGTGCCGGTAGCCGAGATCTGGTCGCTGCTGCCCAAGCTGGCGGCGTGCGGCGCAACGTCGATCCTCACCCTGCCCGTGGAGCGGATGGTGCCGTGAGCAGCCCCGCCAAGACGGATCGCCAGGTGTCCATCGAAGAGATCGTGGCCGACGTACGAGAACGCGGTGACGCGGCGCTTGTCGAGTGGTCCCAGCGCCTCGACGGTACGAGCGCCACGACGCCTGAGCGCGCGGTTGCGTACGGCGATATTCCGACGGCTGCGGTGCTGGCGGCCGCTCAATCGGTGCGCACGTGGCACGCGGCTCAACGTCCCCAGGACCTGATGCTCGAGGTGTCGCCGGGGGTGACCTTGGAGCGACGCTGGACACCGCTGCGTTCGGTCGGCATCTACGTGCCAAAGGGTCTCGTGTCCTCGCTCATCATGACTGCGGTGCCCGCCCAGGTCGCGGGCGTCGAGCGGATAGTGGTGTGCACGCCTCCAAGTGGTGCGCCCGCCGTCGCTCAGGCTGCCGCGCTGCTGGGAATTGACGAGGTGTGGGCGCTGGGCGGCGCCCAGGCAATCGCCGCCATGGCCTACGGCACCGAATCGATCGAGGCGGTGGACAAGATAGTCGGGCCCGGCGGCGGCGCCGTGAACACCGCCAAGCTGCTCGTCAGCCGCGACGTCGCGATTGACCTTCCGGCCGGGCCCAGTGAGATCGTGGTCGTGGCCGATGAGGGCATCTCCGAGGCCCTCATCCAACAGGAGATAGCGGCCCAGATGGAGCACGGGCCCGATTCCCGCGGTTTCGTGGTGCGTGTCGGCGACGACCTTGACGCGGCGCTCGCGCTCGTCGAGAGCTACGCGGCTGAGCACGTGGCGTTGCTGGGCGAGCGGGCGGAGTCGTTGGCCGGGCGCATTCGCAACGCGGGTGCGGTCTTTGTCGGCCCGTACTCGCCGGTGCCGGCGGGGGACTACGCCACGGGCGGCAATCACGTGCTGCCCACTGGAGGGTGGGCCAAGTCCACCGGAGGGCTCGGACTCGAATCGTTCATGAAGACCGTCACGGTGCAACGTGTCACCAAGGAGGGCCTGGAACTGCTCGCCCCCGTTATAGAGGCGCTGGCGCAGCTCGAGGGCATGCCGGCGCACAAGGCCACGGCTCGCCGTGACTGAACTGGTCGCCCTCGACGCCTACCAGTGGCCGCCGTCAAGCGAGGCGCTGGCGAAGAAGTACGGGGTTGACCCTCGTTCGGTCCTGCGTTTCGACGGCAACGTGCCGCCCACGCCTCCGGCCAGCGCGCGACCAGCAGCGCTGGCGCGAGCGCTGGCCGACGTGAACGAATACGACCGGGGGCGCTACGAATCCTTGCGCCAGGCGATCGCGGACCGTCACGGTGTGCGCCTCGATCAGGTGGCGATAGGCGCGGGCAGCGACGAGTTCATCGTGCTCCTCGCGCGGATCTACGCAGAAGGGGGCACCGTCGCCACGGTGCCGACGTTCTCGTACTCCATGTACCGCTACGCGGCGCTCATGGCGGGCGCGACGATGGTCGACGATCCCTCCAAGGCCGACCTGGTGTTCGTCTGTCGCCCCAACAATCCCACCGGCGAGCTGCCCGAGGTACCTGACGTGCCGGGCCAGCTGGTCGTCGACGAGGCCTACGCGGACTACGCCGGCGTCGACGCCCTGGGTCTCGTTGAGTCCGGTGCGATAGTGCTGCGAACGTTCTCCAAGGCGTACGGACTCGCGGGCGCTCGGGTGGGCTACGCGATCGCCACGCCCGAGAAGACCGCGGTCATCACTTCACGTCAGGCGCCACTGTCGGTCTCGTCGTTGTCGGCGTCCTTGGCCCTCGCGGCATTGAGCGTTGAGCCCGACGTGTCCGGTCAAATCGAGGAACGTGAGCGATTGGCGGGCGAACTGAAACTGCTCGGGCTCGAGGCGCTGCGTTCCTTCACCAACTTCCTCTTCATCCCGATGGAGAATCCGCAGGAGCTCGTGGAGAAGCTGCTCGCCTACGGCATCGTGATGAGGGCCTACCCGGGGGGACTGCGCATCAGCGTTCGTGACCAGTGGGACGACGACCTCCTGCTCGACACCCTGCGCGCGGTGCTCGAAGGTACCGAACCTCCCCGCCAGCCTCTGCGGTACCGACGGGCGACCGCCGAGACGATGCTCAACGTGCGTCTTCGCGTGCCGGGCGAGGGCCGGGTCTACGTGAACACGGGGCTGGGCTTCTACGACCACATGCTCCAGCAGCTCGCCTTTCACGGGGGCATGGACCTGCGTCTTGAGGGGGTGGGCGACCTGGAAACGGGGGAGCACCACACCGTCGAGGACATGATGCGAACTTTCGGTGAGGCCCTCGATCTCGCCCTGGGCGATCGCCGGGGCCTCACACGCTACGGCGAAGCGAGGGTGCCGATGGACGAGGCGCTCGCGCACGCGGTCGTCGACCTCTCGGGGAGAGCGACCGCCAACATATCGATCACGCCGGACCCGGGGATGGCCGCTCACGCCTTCGTGTCGTTGGCCCAGACGGCGCGCATCACCCTGCACGTCACCGCGAGCGGCGAGAACGATCACCACGTTGCCGAGGCTTCCTTTAAGGCGGTGGGCCGTGCGTTGGCCCAGGCGCTCACCCGAGACGGCTCTCTCGTGCGTTCGACGAAGGGCTCGCTGTGAGCGTCGTCGTCGTCGTCGATTACGGCGCGGGCAACACGCATTCGGTTCGTGCCGCGCTCGGTCGACTGGGGCGATCGAGCGTCGTGTCGAGCGACCGCGAGGCGTTGCTGGGTGCCGAGTACGTCGTCCTACCGGGGGTGGGCTCGGCGCGCAGTGCGATGCAGCACCTCAACGAGACCGGCGCGGCCGAGGCCCTGCGCGAGAGGTTCGCGAGCGGCCGGCCGCTGCTGGGGATCTGCCTCGGCATGCAGCTGGCCCTCGAGACGACCGAGGAGGATGGCGGTGTCTTCGCGCTCGGTCTGCTGGCTGGCCACGTCAAGCGACTCGCGACCGGTCGCGTGCCGCGACTGGGCTGGGCACTCGTCGAGCCGTGGGGCGAGACGTACTATTTCGCGCACTCCTACGCGGGCGAGTCGCCCTTCACGGTCGCCACCTCTGAAGGCGTCTCGGTCGCGGTGCAGTGCGGCCCATTCCTCGGCGTGCAGTTCCACCCGGAGAAGAGTGGCGCGGCCGGACTCAACTTTCTCGAGCAATGCCTCTCTCTCGCCTGATCCCGTGCCTCGACGTCGCCCACGGGCGCGTGATGAAGGGCGTCAGTTTCGTGGGGCTGCGCGACGTCGGAGACCCGGTCGAGTTGGCGACCTTCTACAGCGCGGGCGGAGCTGACGAGTTGGTCTTCCTCGATATCGCCGCGACCCCCGACGACACGGACACGATGACCTCGGTGGTGGTGCAGGTCGCCGAGGTCCTGGACATTCCCTTCACGGTCGGCGGCGGCGTGCGCAGTGTCGACGACGCGTCGCGAATCATCGAGGCGGGCGCCGACAGGGTCTCGTTCAACTCGGCGGCGCTGGCCAATCCCTCTCTCATCACGGCGATCGCCAACCGATACGGCAGCCAGGCGGTCGTGGTGGCGATCGACGCCGGCGGCGGCGTGGTGCACACGCACGGCGGTCGCGTGGCGACCACGACGAAGGTAATCCCGTGGGCCATCGAGGCTGCCGAGCGCGGGGCGGGCGAGATCCTGCTCACCTCGATCTTCCACGACGGCCAGCGCAAGGGTTTCGACCTCGAACTTACGGCGCAGGTGCGTGGGGAGATCTCGATACCGGTCATCGCGTCGGGGGGCGCCGGCTGCGCGCAGCACGTGGCCGAGGCCCTGCGAATTGCTGACGCCGCGCTGGTCGCCTCGATCGTGCACGAGAATCCGGCGGGGCTGCCGGGACTTCGACGTGAGCTCGAAGGTCTCGGGATTCAGCTTCGACCGGCGGGAGAACTGGTATGAGCGAGGAGTTGAAGGCGGCCATCGTCCAAGACGACCGATCGGGTCGCGTGTTGATGCTCGGATGGATGGACGAGGAGGCGCTCGGCCTGACGCGTTCGAGCGGCATGGTCCACTTCTATTCGCGCTCACGTCAACAGCTCTGGCGCAAGGGAGAGACCTCCGGCAACACGCTTCACGTCGTGGAGGTCCTGCTCGACTGCGACGAGGACGCGGTGCTCGTGCGCGTGGATGCGGATGGTCCGACGTGCCACGACGGATCGACGTCGTGCTTCACGCCGTGGCTCTGGCGGCGCATACTCCAGCGCCAGCGTGAGGGCTCTGAAGGTTCCTACGTGGCGACCATGCTGGGCGAGGGGACACCATTGCTCGCGCGAAAGGTCGGGGAGGAGGCGGTGGAGCTCGTGGTCGCGGCCCTCAATGAGAGCGACGACCGCGTCGTCAGCGAGGCCGCCGATCTCTGGTTCCACACGCTGTTGTTGCTAAGGAGCCGCGGCATCGATCCCGCGGCGCTCGAGGACGAATTGCGTCGCCGCGACGCCTGAAACCTAGAGTCTTGTAGGGGCTGCGTCACATCGACGTGAGCCACGCGAGAGGTGCCCACAGTTGCTTGCCACCACCACTTCAGCGGGGGTCGTCGTTCTCGTCAGTGCGGTCTTTCTGGCGTGCGCCGTCGAGATGGTCGAGGCGCTCACCATCGTGCTGGCCGTGGGGCACACCCGAGGCTGGAGGTCGGCGCTGCAGGGAGCCGCGGTGGCGATTGTCGCGCTGAGCGCGCTCGTCGCGGCCTTCGGGCCGGCCCTGGTGCACGTGCCGATCAGCGCCTTGCGCCTGGTGGTTGGTGGGGTGCTGCTGATCTTCGGCATGCAGTGGCTGCGTAAGGCCGTACTGCGATCGAGCGGCCTCAAGGCCAAGCACGATGAGGATGAGATCTATCGCTCGAAGGTCGCCGAGCTGCAGGCCCTCGACGCGAGCGTCAATCTCGATCGTGTGGCCTTCGTGGTGGCCTTCAAAGGAGTGTTCCTCGAAGGCTTGGAGGTCGTCATCATCGTGCTGACCCTGGGCACGTCCGCACATCGCGTGGGCCTCGCGGCGCTCGCCGCCGCCGCGGCGTGCGTGCTCGTGGGAGGGGCCGGCGTGATCGTCGCGCGTCAGTTGTCGAAGGTGCCCGAGAACGCGATGAAGATGAGCGTGGGCGTCCTGCTCGTCACGTACGGCACCTTCTGGACCGGCGAGGGCCTCAAGATCAGGTGGCCCGGCGCGGACGTGATGCTCGTGTTCTTCGTCGTGCTCTACGCACTCGTGACGTGGCTGCTCGTCACGGTGATCCGCCGACGACACCCGCTCGTTGCCCAAGAGGTCACGTCGTGAGTGAAGAGAGGCCACCGCTCGTGCTGCGACTGGTGAAGGGCTTCGCCATGTTCTGGTGGGACTTCCTGGTGGGTGACACGCCCGAACTCTTCGTCGCCGTCGTGGTGGCGATCGGCGTGGTGGCGCTGGTGAGCGTGGTGGGCCATCTCAACCTGTTGGCGGTCTTCGCCCTGCCGAGCTTGTCGATCGGCGCCCTCGCGTTCTCACTGTGGCGCGCGAGCAACGCCGCGCGGCGAAAGTGACTCAGCTCGCCGCCAGCTGGTAGGCGGTCATCGAGAGCGAGCCCATCTCGTAGCCGTCGATGAGCGTCGTGGTGGGGGCGTTGGCGGCGGCGCTGAGACCGGCCACGTAGGCGAGCGGCAGGAAGTGGTCGGGCGTGGGCACGGCCAGGCGGTAGTCGCGGTGCTCCGAGGCCCGGCCCAGCTGCGCGGCGTCGGTGGTCATGACGGCCGCGACGTCGTCATCGAATCGGTGTGCCCAGTCGGTGCCCTGCCCGGGAGCATTGAAGTCGATGAGGCGCAGGTTGTGCACCACGTTGCCGCTACCCAGGATCAGCACACCCTCCTCGCGCAGCGCGTGCAGCTGGGCGCCGAGGTTGAAGTGGTAGTCGAAGGGGAGCGCGGCGTTGATGGACAGCTGCAGCACCGGCACGTCGGCCTTGGGGAACATGTGCACCAGCACCGACCACGTGCCGTGGTCGATCCCCCAGCTGTCCTCGTCGAGCCCGACGTAGGTGGGCTGGACGACGTCGACGATGCGCTGGGCGACCTGTTCGTCGCCGAGGGCGGGATACTGCACGTCGAAGAGGGCCTGGGGAAAACCATAGAAGTCGTGGATGGTGCGCGGGACGTGCATCGCGGTCACCGCGGTGATGTTGACGTACCAGTGCGCGGAGATGACGAGTATCGCCTTGGGCTTGGGCATCGAGGTGCCGAAATTGGACCAGGCCTCGGTGTAGCGGTTCTGCTCGATGGCGTTCATGGGGTTGCCGTGGCCGATGAAGGCGGCGGGCATCAACTGGGTCATGCGAACCTCTCTACGACGACGGACGACCTCAGCGTAGTTGCGAGCCCCTCGGGCTGTTTCGCCCCAGACGTTCAGAGGTAGTGCGGCGGGACCTCGTGGCTCTCGCGCCGAAGTTGGCGTATCTCCTCCCTGAGGCGCGCGACCTCGTCGCGCAGCTCGTGCAGCAGCGCTTCGAGTTCCTCTCTCGTGGGCTGCGGGTTCGTCATCGATGGTCCGACGGCTTAGGGGAAGAGGCCGCGAAGCTCGGTCGCCTCGGCGATCCGCTCGACGCCGACGGCGACCGCCGTCTCTCGCATCGTGACGTTGAGCTGCTTGTGGCGCGTCCAGATGTGGTCGAAGGAGTCGAACATGGCCTTCTCCAGGCGCTGCTGGAACAACTCGGTCTCCCACATGTAGCCCTGCAGGTCCTGGGCCCACTCGAAGTACGAGGCCACGACGCCGCCCGCGTTGGCGAGCACGTCGGGCACGACGGGTATGCCGCGGCTTTCGAGTATCTTCGCACCCTCGCCGGTGGTGGGACCGTTGGCGGCCTCCACGACGATGGATGCCTCCAACGTTTCGGCGACCTTCTCGTTGATGCTGCCTCCGAGCGCCGCGGGGATGGCGATATCGCTGGCGATGGTGAAGAGCTGCTCGGACGGGACGTCGTCACTGCCGGGGTAGCCGACGACGGTTCCCGCCTCGGCGTAGTGCTCGGCCATGGTGATGTGGTTGATCCCGCCCGGCACGTGGATGGCACCCTTCACGTCGGCGATCCCGACGATCTTCATGCCGCGATCGCTCAGGAGTTTCACGAGCGGCGCGCCGACCTTTCCGTAGCCCTGGATCACCACGTGCTGCTCATTGGCCATGCGGCCGAGTCGTTGAAGGATCGCGCTGATGCAGATGGTGACGCCGAGCGACGTGGCGCCGGCGTGCCCGGTCGTGCCGCCGATGGCCAGGGGCTTGCCCGTCACGACCCCGGGGGTATTGTGACCGCGCAGCATCGAGACGGTGTCCATAATCCAACTCATCACTTGGGTGTCGGTGTTGATGTCGGGAGCAGGGATGTCGCGGTCCGGACCGATGACCGGAGCGATTGAGAAGGCGTAACGGCGGGTGAGCCGTTCGAGCTCGCCGCGCGAGAGGATCGTGGGATCGACGCGCACGCCGCCCTTGGCGCCGCCGTAGGGGATGTTCACGACGGCGCACTTGATGGACATGTCGGCGCTCAGCGCGGCGATCTCATCGGTGTTGACGCTCGGGTGGAAGCGGATGCCACCCTTGCCGGGGCCGCGCGAGGTGTTGTGCTGGATGCGCCAACCCTGGTACATCTCGATATCGTCTGAGTCCATTCGCACCGGCACGGCAACCTCGAGGATGCGCTCGGGGGTGACGATGCGCTTGATCATCCCCTCGTTCAGGCCGAGCAGGCGGCCGGCCGTTTCGATGAGCGAGACGACGTTGAGCCACGGGTTGTACTCGTGGGCGAGCGCCTCTTCTGGACGTGTGACCACGTTGTCACCAGCCTTTGGACTTAGTGGGAGCGACGTCGCTCCCTCCACCAGCGTAGGCCACTAGGCGTGCACCCCAGAACCAGTAACGCGTTACCTTCAAGTATCGTGACAGAGGTTCCAAAAAATCGGAAGGTCACGATGAAGATTTCGACGATGCTCGACTACTCGGGAGGCTTCAAACAGGCCGCGCACAACGTCGTGGAGATGGAAAAAGTCGGTCTCGACCTGGTCTGGGTGGCCGAGGCGTACGGTTTCGACAGCCCCTCGCTCATGGGCTACCTCGCCGCCCTGACCGAGACGGTGCAAATCGGCGCGGCGATCCTGCCGATCTACACGCGAACTCCCACGTTGATCGCCATGACCGCGGCCGGCATCGACGCGCTCTCCGATGGGCGATTCCACCTTGGTCTCGGCGCGTCGGGCCCCCAGGTGATCGAGGGTTTCCACGGCGTTGCCTACACCAATCCCCTGGGCCGCACGCGCGAGATCGTCGAGATCTGCCGCGAGGTGTGGCGGCGCGAGGCGCCGCTCACGCACGAGGGAAAGAACTACACGGTGCCCCTGGCGCCCGGCGAAGGCACCGGCCTGGGAAAGGCACTCAAGATCATCGCTCACCCGCTACGCGGCGAGATCCCCGTCTGGATCGCCGCACTGGGCGAGAAGAACGTGGAACTCACCGCCGAGGTCGCCGACGGATGGCTGCCGATCCTCTTCATCCCCGAGAGGGCCCACGACGTCTGGGGCGCGCCCCTGGCCGCGGGGAAGGCCAAGCGTTCGCCCGCGCTGGGCGAGATGATGATCAGTGCCGGGGGGTTGCTCGCCATCGGCGAAGGCGAGGAGGTGACGAAGCTGCGCGAACTTCAGCGCTCCATGGTGGCGCTCTACGTGGGCGGCATGGGGGCCAAGGGCAAGAACTTCTACAACGAACTCGCCGTTCGCTACGGCTTTGACGAGGCGGCGGCCACGATTCAGGACCTCTACCTTGACGGCAAGAAGAGGGAGGCCGAGGCGGCGGTGCCCGCGGAGTTCCTGGAGCTCACGACGTTGTGCGGTCCCTTGAGCTACGTCGCCGAGCGCATCGACGCCTTCAAGAGCGCCGGAGTGACTCATCTCCAGGTGCTGCCGATCGCCCAAGCGGGCCAGACCCCCGTGTCGCTGATCGAGACCGTCAAGGGCCTGGTCTGAACGGCAACGAGCCCGCGAGACCTGCTCTTCACGCGGAGCGGGTGACCGCTCGTGATGATCACCCCTTGGTCGAGTCACGTCCGCCCGACGCCAACCACGCGTTGTACATGGCGGCGTAGGCGCCGCCCGCCTTCAAGAGTTCCTTGGGCGTACCCATCTCCACGATGCCGCCGTGGTCGATGACGACGATCCGGTCGGCGCGCTGAGCCGTCGTGAGTCGGTGTGCGATGAGGATGGCGGAGCGTCCTTCGAGCAGGCGATCGAGGGCCCGCTCGATGACGGTCTCGCTTCGCAGGTCCAGGGAGGACGTGGCTTCGTCGAGGATCAAGATCCGTGGACGCGCCAGGAATGCCCGGGCCAGCGCCAAGAGTTGACGTTCCCCGGCCGCCAGGGTCTGGCCGCGCTCGTGCACTTCGGTGTCGAGTCCCTGGGGCAGGCGTTCGACCAGTTCGCGCAGCCCCACCACGTCGATCGCCTCCTCGATCTCCTCGTCGGTGATGCCGGTTCGACCGAAGCTCAGGTTGGTGCGTATGGAACCGGCGAAGAGGAAGGCCTCTTGGGGCACGACGCCCAGCTGGGAGCGCAGTGAACGAAGGGTGACGGTGCGGATGTCGATGCCGTCGAGCAGCACTCGTCCCTCCGTCGGATCGTAGAAGCGGTTGGCCAGCTTGGCCATGGTCGACTTGCCCGCGCCCGTGGGCCCGACGAAGGCCACGGATTCGCCCGGCGCGATCTCAAGATTGACGTCATGCAGCACGGTCTTGCCCGGCAGGTACCCGAAGCTCACGTGCTCGAACGTGATGCGGCCCTCGATGGTGGGCAGCGCGCTCGCGTTCTCGACTTCGTCCACGCTGGGCGCCGTCTCGACCAGCTCGCGCAGGCGAATGATCGAAGAGCGTCCCTGTTGCAGTGACGTGTACTGCTGGACGAGCAACTGGATGGGGGAGAAGAAGCGGTTTAGGTACAAGAAGAACGCGGCGAGCGCGCCGATGCTCAGCTTGTGCGTCAGGAACATGTGGCCCCCGATGCCGAGCAGCAGTCCCTGACCGAGAATGCCGATCATGATGGTGGCGGGTCCGTAGATGGAGTTGACCCGCCCGGTGTAGAGGTTGGAGTCGCGGTAGGCGCCGACCACGTGGCGGTGGTTTCGGATATTGCGCGGCTGGCGGTTGTTTGCCGTCACCACCCTGATGCCGTAGAGCGACTCGGAGAGGTCGGCCAGGACGTTGGCGATGCGGTCCCGCACGAGGAGGTAACCCTTTTCCGACGCGTGATGGAACCACACCGAGAGCACGAAGAGCAGTGGCACGATGAGCAGGATCGTCCACGCCGCCAGGACCACGTTCAACTTGAAGAGGATGGCCGTGATCACGATCATCGTCAGGCCCTGCATGGCGAAGGAGCCGATGCCGTCTTGGATGAGCTGCTGGAGGTTTTCGATGTCGCTGGTCATGCGGCTCATCAAGACGCCCGCCTTCTCCTCGGTGAAGAAGTCGAGGCTGAGCCGCTGGAAGTGGGTGAAGACCTTGATTCGTAGGTCGTGCATGACCCGCGAGGCGAGCCGCCCCGTCACGTCGACCTGGAGTCGCTGCAGGTAGACGCTGACGAACGCGGAAGCGAGGTAGAGCATCGAGCAGATCGCGATAATGGTCAACGATCGATGTCCCACCACGCGAAGGTGGGAGCCGCCCATGCCGTTGTTGATCGCGTATTCCGTGAGCAGCGGGCCGACCTGCATGACCAGACTGATGAGGATGACGAGCGTGGATCCGGCGACGACGTAGCCGGGGTAGGCCTTGAGGAGCCTGGGCAGCGTCAGGCGTTCTCGCTCCTTGGCGCCGGGACGCTGCGTGAAGGCGATGGCCGACGGCGGGTGCACCGGTTCGGTCTCGAGGATCTTGGTCGCGCCACTCATCAATTCGCTGGGGATGCCACCGAAGGGCAATCCAGCCGCGGTCGCGCGTCCGCCGAACATGCCCCCTCCCCCGCTCCAGCCGCCCCAGGCCATCAGGGCTTCTCCGGCTTAGTCTGGGCCAGGACCTGGACGTAAAGCGGCGACGTCGCGAGGAGCTCCTCGTGGGTACCCGTGGCGACGACCCGTCCCTCGTCGAGCAGGATCACGCGGCTGGCCAGCGCGATGGTGGAGATGCGGTGCGCGATGACGATTGTCGTGCGCTGGCGAAGCAGCCGAGTGAGCGCTTCGTGGATCCCGGCCTCGATGTGCACGTCAATGGCGCTGGTCGCGTCGTCCAGGATCAGAATCGGGGGATTGACGAGCAGGGTGCGCGCAATGGCGATGCGCTGACGCTGCCCGCCGGAGAGCGTGTAGCCGCGCTCACCGACCACGGTGTCGTAGCCCTCGGAGAGCTTCACGATGAACTCGTCGGCGTTGGCGGCCCTGGCCGCGCCCTGGACCTCCTCGAAGGTCGCGTCCGGACGGCCGTAGGCGATGTTCTCGAAGATCGAGATCGAAAAGAGGAAGGGCTCGTCGAGCACCACGCCCACGTTGGCGCGGAGCGATTCGAGCGTGACGTCGCGCACGTCGTGTCCGTCGATCGTCACGGCCCCGCCGCTCACGTCGTAGAAGCGGGTGAGGAGCCGTGCCACGGTGGACTTTCCCGATCCCGTGCGTCCGACGATCGCGACCGTCTCACCCGGTTCGATGCGAGCGTCGAAATCGCTAAGGATCTCTGCGCCGTTGTCGTACTCGAATCGCACGTGGTCGAATCGGATGACGCCCTTGACGAGTGGCAGGTCGACGGCGCCCGGTCGTTCGACGATGTCGGGATTCTCATCGAGTATCTCGAAGATGCGCTCGGCACTGGCGCGCGCGCGCTGGCCCATCATCACGAGCTGGCCCAGCATCATGAAGGGAGCCTGGAGCATCAACAGGTACAGGTTGAAGGCCAGGATCGCCCCGACGCCGAGAGTGCCCTGCAGCACCATCCATCCGCCGAAGAAGAGCACCAGGGCGAGCCCCAGCTGGGGCAGGTTCTGGACCCACGGCGACCACGTGCCTCGAATCTGCGCGTCCTTGATGTAGGACCAGGCAACCCGTTCGGCGGTGTCGGCGAGCCGGTTGATCTCCGCTTCCTCCTGGGCGAAGGACTTGACCACGCGCACGCCGTTGACGTTTTCGTCGACGATGGTGGCCACGTCGGCGAGGCGGGACTGAATGATCCAGGAGATCGGGAACATCACGCGACGCATCTTGATGCCCACGAAGTAGAGGATGGGCATGACCGTCAGGGCGATGACCGCCAGCAGTGGCGAGATGACGAGCATGAAGATGAACGCGAGCACGCCGCCCAGGCACTGCACGATTATCAGCGGGGCGAAGGTGGAGTAGGCCTGGACGCTGCGGATGTCGCTGTTGGCGCGGCTGATGAGCTGGCCCGACTGGACGCGATCGTAGAAGCTGAACGAGAGCCAGGTCAGGTGCTCGTAGATCAGCGATCGCAGGTCGGCCTCGACGTTGTAGGCGGTGTAGAAGAGGTACTGGCGCGACACGATGCCCGAAATGCCGGTCAGGACGCCGATGATCAGGATGAGCACGACGTCGTGGTGTAGGACACTCGCGTGCTTGAGGCCCTTGTCGATGGCGCCGTTCAGCAGGTTGGGAATCAGCGTCTGAAGGATCAGGCTGACGAAGGAGAGGGCGATGGCGGTAAGGAAGGTCAGGCGATGCGAGGCGATGACCGGAAGAACGCGACGCCACCACGGCAGGCTTCGATCGCGCAGAATTTGCTTGCGCGGACCTTCGTACGTGGAGAAGACGCCACCGAGGGGGTTGGCCGACTCTTCCCCCTCTCCCGACGCGGGAGAGGGGGAAAGGGAAAGCGCCACCGAGCGATTCTACCGGGACCCTCCAATCGCGAATCTTGCATGACGCTCTCGCCAAGGGTGTTGACGCGGTGAAGCGCGTATTGTGACCTCGTGAACAGACCACTGGTAATCAGTCACCCCATCGTCGCCGATAAGGTTCGTCAACTGCGCGACGTCAGGACTTCTAACGCGGACTTCCTGCGCCTGGCCGGCGAGATCTCACGGTTCGTCGCCTACGAGGCCTTTCGCGATACCCCGGTCACGCCGACCACCGTCGACACTCCCGTCACCAAGGGCGCGCCCGCCGTTCGCGTGGAGACCGAGTACGTCATCGTGCCGATCCTTCGCGCCGGCCTCGGCATGTCGCCCGCGGTCCAGGAGGTGCTGCCGCATCATCGTGTCTGTCTGGTGGGGCTACGCCGAAACGAAGAGACCCTGCTCCCGAGCGTCTATTTGGACGGTCTACCCGACAGCCTGACCGGCGCCCACGTGGTGCTCTGCGATCCCATGCTCGCCACCGGTGGTTCGCTCGTGTGCGTGCTGGACATGCTGGCCGAGCGGGGCGCCAGCGACATCACCGTGCTCTGTCTGATCGTCGCCCAGCCGGGAGTCGATTTCGTGCTCGAGAAGCATCCGAACGTCAACATCGTTGCGGCGGCGCTCGACGAGAAGCTCAACGACGTCGGCTACATCACGCCTGGCTTGGGCGACGCGGGCGACCGACTCTTCGGACCTCCCGCTCACTAGCTACAAGCCGATGTCCTCGTTCCAGAGGGCGGGATGATCATTGATGAAGGTGCCGAGCAGCTCCGTGCAGCCGGGATCGTCCAAGATGATGATCTCAACGCCGAGCTCGCGCAGCCAGTCATGGCCCCCGTGGAAATTCATGGACTCACCGATGACGACCGCGCCGATGTTGAACTGGCGCACGAGTCCCGAGCAGTACCAGCATGGCGAGAGCGTGGTGACCATGACGCAATCGGGGTAGTCCCGGCGGCGGCCCGCCTTTCGGAAGGCGTCGGTCTCGGCATGGACTGACGCGTCGTCCTCTTGGACTCGACGGTTGTGGCCGGAGCCGAGCAGGACGCCATCGCGGGTGAAGAGCGCGGCGCCGATGGGGATCCCTCCCTCGCGCAGGCCGGCGAGCGCTTCGTCGTAGGCCGCCGAGAGCATCTGGTGGGCGAGGTGGGTGGGTAGCGGTGTCCTGGGAGAGTGCACTGGCTAAGTATGCTCCAACACCGTGGGTGAGCGCACGTATTCGACGGAAATCGGCACCCAGCACGTGCAACTGCCGGTGGTGTCGCTCAACGAGCAGCTGGCGTTGGCGCTGCTCATCACGGTCGACATGGGCGTGGAGTTCATGTCGACGGCGGGCAGGGAGCTGGCCGACATACTTCGCCCCTACGACGTCGACATCGTGGCCACGGTGGCGACGATGGGAATTCCGGTGGTCGTGGAGGTGACGCGTCATCTGGGTCTCGACCAGTACGTCATCCTGCACAAGACGCCCAAGATCCACCTGGCCGATGCGGTCAGTGAGCCGGTGCGTTCGATCACCACCGACGCCGACCAACGGCTCCTCTTCGACCGCGCTCGGATCAAGGACGTGGCGGGCAGACGCGTGGCCCTCGTTGACGACGTGATCTCCACGGGAGCCTCAACCGGTGCGTCGCTGCGCCTGCTTCGCGGTGTTGGTGCCGAGGTCGTGGTCATCGGCACGCTCGTGACCGAGGCGTCGCTCTGGCGCGAAGCCCTGGGCGACGACGCCCAGATGGTTCGCGCCCTTGGATCGATACCGGTCTTTCGTCCCGACGGGTCAGGCGGCCTCGTCGAGGATTGGGTCGGCTAGGCGTTCAACAGAACACCCCGGGCCATCGGCCCGGGGTGTTCTGCATGCCCTTGCTCGCTAACGATTCGGTTCGAGTTCCTGCTGGTGCGCCACCTGCTTGGCAACCCGGCCTGTCGCCTTTTCTAGCAGAAAGTAGATCAGTCCGGCGATTATGACGCCGGTGGGCACCGAGAAATCCGCTCCTCCGTACCAACCGGCGGTGCACGCGCCGTGCACGAGGTTGCCCGCACAGGCCGCGCCGTAGTGATTGGAGAGGGGAGTCATCCAGTGGAACGGGAAGTCCACCGGCGGCGGCGCCTTGGAGTAGCAGAGCGTCGCACACACGACGCCGACGACAAAGGCGACGATGGCGTTCCAGCTCACGCCGCCCGATCCGCCGAAGTAAATGCTGTTCCGGTCGGTGCGCTGCAGCTCGGCGGGGTTGTATCTGAATCGGCGCAGCATCCAGTCCATCAGGAATACCCCGAGCCAGGGAGCGATCCACAGGATGATCACGCCCACGAACTCCTTCATATAGAGCGAGAAGGTGGACTGGAACATCGCCCAGATCGTGAGGCCACACGCCAGGATGCTGTCCAAGACGACGGCCTGGTAGCGCTTCAGGCGAAGACCCATGGCCTGGAGCGATACGCCCGAAGAGTACAGGTCCAACGAGTTGATGCCGAAGAGCTGCACGATGGCGAAGATCAAGAAAAGCGCGATGACCCAACTGGGAATGTAGTGCTGGCCGTGCAGTGCCTCGAAGGGATTCGCGCCGTTCCAGTCGGCGACCTGAGCCCCTGAGGAGAGGAACGTGAAGGTCGCTGCTCCGAGCAGCATCATGATGATCTCGGGCACCGCTGTGCCGAGGAAGACCCAGCCGACGATCGAGGACTTGGACGCGTCGCGCGCCACGTAGCGGGTGTAATCATTGCCGCACTCCGTCCAGCCGAGACCTGAAAGGGCGAACACGAAGGCGAGGCCGGCGGTGTAGAGTTCCCAGCCGCCGCCGAAGCCCTTGAAGCTGCTGCTGCCGTGCTGGAAGTCAAATATCGCGAATAGCACGAAGATCGCGCCGAAGGGAATGATCAGGGCGCGAAGGACCTTGACCATGGTGGCGTGACCGAAATAGGGCACGACGGCCTGGATGGTCGCCGCCAGCACGATGTAGACGACCTTCAACGCGCCGTTGACTTGGAAACCGGCCATCTGGGAGAGCACGATCGCAGCGCCCACGATCAAGATGAGACCCTCGGTCTCGAAGCCGATTTGTGTGATCCAGTTGAAGAAGCTCACGAGGCGCGAACCGTGAAGTCCAAACGGGGCGCGACTGATCGTGAAGGCCGTCGTGCCGGTCTCGGGCCCCTGCAACGACGCGAGGCCTAGTAGGAGAAATGAGATGTTACCGATAATGATGATGCTCACGGCGGTGACGAAACTGAAGCCAAAACCCATGAGCAGGGCGCCGTAGATGAAGTATTCGACGTTGATGGCCGATCCCGTCCACAACGCGCCGATGTTGCGCGGGGTCGCCCACCGCTCGCTTTCGGGGACGTAATCGATGCCGCGTTGCTCGACGCGGAATGGCTGGTCGCCCGTCGATCCATCGTGCGTGTCCATAGTTGATGCCACTGGGTGTGTCCTCCCTAATAGATGCCGTTGCCCTCGGTCGGCCCCGCGAGGGGCTAGCCGTACGCGACATGTTTACCTGATGGCGAACGGGGCGTGATGAGAAAGCAAAATATTTCTTCGTCCCGAAATAATGCCGACCGCCCCGCGCGACAGATGCTTCGAGCGAGGGCGCCATCCTGAGGGTCCTCTCAACGTTTGATCGCCACGGCTCGAAGGTTCTCGACAGGTCCCCGCGCCCATCCCCGCGCCCCCGGTCTAGTGTCGCTGACATGACCGCGGTCGTTGAAGTGGAGCAACTTCGTAAGTCATATGGCGCGGTCGAGAGGCTTCACGGCATTAGTTTCGAGGTGCACGCCGGAGAGATCCTGGGTTTTCTCGGCGTGAACGGAGCGGGCAAGACCACCACCATCGAGATACTCGAGGGTTACCGCTCGCGCGACGGGGGAAGGGTATCGGTCCTCGGTACGGACCCGGCGAAGGCCACCAGGGAGTGGCGCAATCGGATCGGCTTGGTTCTCCAGGAGTGTGAGCTCGATCCCGTCTACACGGTCAACGAGACCGTGACGATGTTTGCCCGGTACTTCCGTCGCCCGACCGACATCCCTGCGACGATCGGTGCCGTCGGCCTCACCGAGAAGGCGGACGATCGGGTGGGCCGGCTCTCGGGGGGCCAAAAGCGCCGCCTCGACGTCGCCTTGGGTCTGGTGGGCGACCCCGAGGTGCTCTTTCTCGATGAACCCACGACGGGGCTCGACCCGGTGGCCCGCCGCGAGATGTGGTCCATGATCGAGGGGCTCCGACTCGCGGGAAAGACCATATTCCTCACCACTCACTACATGGACGAGGCCCAACACCTGGCCGACCGGATCATCATCCTGCGCGCCGGGGAGATCGCGGCCCAGGGCACCGCCGAAAAACTGAGCGAGGCGCTCGGTTACCACACTGAAGTCACCTTCGAGACGCGTCGCGGCGTCGAGGTGCGGGAGCTTCATGGCGCGCTGGGCGTTGACGTGCGCGTCGACGGTCCACTCGTGAGCTTCAGGACCCAACAGGTGCAGGCGGATCTGAAGGCCCTGCTCGATTGGGCGCAGGCTCGGGGCGTTGAACTCACGAACCTCCAAGCCGTGCGACCGACCCTGGACGACGTCTTCGTCCAGTTGGCCGGCGATGGAGGAGTGGACACGAGTCATGGGTGACGCCGGTCTCGCCATTGCCCAGACGCGCTTCGCCCTTCGAGGTTTTCTTCGCCATTCGAGCGCGTTCGTGTTCACGGTCGTGTTCCCCGTCATCCTGCTGTTGCTCTTCAACGCCATCTTCAAGGGCACGACCAAATTCAACGGTCTCAACGCCGCGGAGGCAACGTACTACACGGCTTCGATAGTTTCGTACGAGATAATGCTCGTCAGTTTCGGTTCGCTGCTGGTGCGCGTTACCACCGCGCGCGAGCAGGGCCTGCTCAAGCGTTTCAGGGGCACGCCCATGCCCAGCTGGGTCTACCTCTTCTCAGAGATCGGTCGAACTGTCGTCGTGGTCTGCTCCACCGTCGCGTTGCTCGTCGCGGTGGGCACACTCTTCTACCACGTGCAACTTTCCGGGCACCTCTTGATCGGTCTCGTTGTGTACCTCGTCCTAGGGGTGACGTGCTTCAGCGCGCTCGCTCTGGCTCTTGCCAGCTTTTGCGCGACCGCCGACTCGGCGTCCGCGATCGGTCCGCTGTCGGCGACGATACTGGCGTTCCTGTCAGGTGTGTTCATCCCCACCTCGATAATGCCGACATGGCTGATCGACCTCGGCAAGGTGTTCCCGCTCGAGCACATGGCCCGAGGTTTGCAGATGGCGTTCCTCGTTCCCGGGTCGACGGGGCTCACGGGTGTCAACCTCGGCGTGCTGGTGGCGTGGGGTGTGCTCGGTCTCGTTGTCGCGGTGCCGACCTTTCGCTGGGAGTCAAGAGTCGGGCTCTAACGAGGCGCGTCCAGTTGGCGGGAGCAGACCCCGTGCGCCCTGGCCAAGGGCCTGCTCCCGATTGGGAAACGAACGAGAACCTCTCTCCATTAGTCCTCACGCGCCGCGGTGCTTTGGGTGCTTCGCGACGAGTGTCGTTAGTCTGCCAACGAGTACACCACGCTCACTTGCACGCTGAGCGATTCGCTGCCCGCCTGGATCGGCACCGAGCGCAGTGCGCCGGTCGTGGCCGCGAAGCCGACGGGGGACGGAAGCACGGAGCTCTGGTTCTCCTGGTCGACGACCTTCACGATGCCAGTCAGCGAGGTTCCGCCCGCGATAGCGATATTGCTCGCTTCGGTGTGGGCGTTGCGCATGGCCTCGGCGCGGGCCTTCGCCAACAACGTCGAGTCATTGGAGATCGAGAAATCGATGCTGTTGAGTTCAACGCCGTTGCCGCCGGCTTGCGCTGCGGCCTCGATCGCGGCACCCGCACGCTTGAGGTCGTGCATGGTGATGTTGAGGTCGTCGTCAACGGTGAAGCCAGTGACCACACCCATGTTGTTGGTGTTCGCCGAAACGTCAAGACCGGAGGTCTGCATCTCCTTCTTGGTCACGCCATTCTTTAGTAACGCGGCCTCCAAGGCCGCGACCCGTTGGTTGTTCATCGTGAGGGCGGTCGCCGCGTTGACGTTCACCGTCTCCATGCCGATCTGGAAACTCACGGTGTCCGGCGTGCCCTTCACGGTCGCGGTTCCCGTGACCGAGATGGTGGCGGGCGACGACTTGGCGGAGCTCTTGAGCGCGGCGCCGGCGAACCCGACCGCGATGATCACGATCACTGCGACCAACGCGGTCAGCCAGTTCGTGGTGTCCCATCGCCGTCCGGGCGAACCGGACGTCGTCATCGGTCCATTTTCGATTGATTCTCGGTTATCGCTCATTGTTTCTCCTTTTGACATTGTTCAACTTCTGCATTCGCGCCTATCTCGACGCTTCGACTTGGTAATAGGACGGATCGAGCGCAAGGACTTGCTCGCTCACCCCGTTGCTCGCGCGATAGACGTACTGGGGCGCGAGGATCGCTGAGCCATCGCTGAGCCAGATCAGTCGGTAGCTCAACGTGACGCTGCTCAATCTCACGACCGCCGTTAGCGTCGTGTCGCTCGGTGACGTGACGGTGGTGGTCGTTGGCGCGGGGATCATCGGGCCACCGGGATTGACGCCACCGCCCGATCCGCTCGGAGGGGCCTGCAGCAGTTCGACGCCCCTGACCTCAGAGATGGCGGGATAGGCACTGACGAGCGAGGTCGACGCCAGCAAGCCGGTCGCGTACACCAGGGAACCGTCATTGCTGAACTGGAATTCCTCGTACTGATTGGATGCGACGCCGCTGCTCGTAACGAGCGGGTAGGTGACGACGTTGACGTCGCGCAAGAACGTCGCCATGCCCAGCGTCATGCCGGCCGGCACGGCGCGCAGTTGCAGAAGTGAGGCAGTGAGTCGTGATGACCACAGTGCCAACTGCCGATGGGAGGCCTGGTGCTGGGAGAAGACTCCGCCGAGCGGGCAGGCCGCCACGTCGCCGGTGAGTGAAGAGGGCAACTCACACGCCGTGCCCTTCAGATTGAAGGTCCACGTGGCTGGCTCGACCGTTGCGCCGGCGCTCGTCGTGCAACCGTCGGCGTGGTACGGGGCTTCCGTCACGATCGCGTTGGTCCCCACCGCGTTGGCGCTTAGAACCCTCGAACCGGTGGCACCGTAGGTGCACTCGGCGTTCGGTCGTGCGTGGCGCACGCCGAGGGCTGCCGCGATCTTCATGAGGCTCGTCGAAGGGTCGCTGACCGACGTGACGCGAAAGACCGCGAGCGGCGCCGCGGAGCTGAGGAATCTCGATCCGACCACGAACTTCGTTGAACCTGCGTTCACTCCGGGTGTCACGGGTGCCTTCGCCGCGGAAAAACTGCTAGAGGAGGGAGCGCTCGACGCATGAGTTGCGGGCCCGGCGACGGCGGTGCCGGCTTCCAACGTCAAAACGGTGAGGCCTGGTCCGCCCCCAAGCGTTACGAGCACGGCCGCCACCGTGACGAGCGACGCAGCGAGCGCCGATCCGGCTCTCATCTGCCAGGTGCGCAGGAGGGGGAATCGGACCTGGGCGGAAGCGGAGGTGACGCGAACGAGCATCTCGTCGAGGCGTGACGACTCGATCTCATAGGTGACTTGTGGCTTGGCGTTCGCGAGAAGTTCGGTGGGGTCGAGTGAGTCGGGCATCGATGGTTTCCTCCTCTCAGACTCTTCTTGTACGTTCGAGCGCTTCTGTGTCACCGGAATCGACAGTTTCTTCGAATGTGCCACGAAGTCGTGCGGCGGCTCGAGAGAGGCGAGTCGCTGCGGCACCTGGAGAGATCCGCAGCACCACCCCGAGCGCCGGTGCGTCGAGGCCCTCCCAGTAGTGAAGGAGGAGGATCTCTCGATCCTCCGCTCGAAGTGAGTCGAGGGCCACGCGAAGCTGCTCGTTGGCGATCACGTGCTCTTCGGCAGACGCCCCAGGTCCAACGGGCGCGAGCTTGCGCTGAGCGTTGACGCGACGAGTGTGCTTGCGTCGAGCGTTGTTCAAGAGGTTTCGAGCGACGCCGATCATCCAGGCGACCTCGGCGCCCTCGGGCACATCGTCCAGTCGCCGCCAGGCGACCACGAGGACCTCCTCAACGAGGTCCTCGACGTCCCCATTGGTCAACGGGTAGGCATGTCGCGAGAGAAATCGCACGACAGCGGGCGTGGACTGGCGCGCCAAGTCCCTTAATCGGTCTTCGCGAGTGTCCGCCACGATTACATCATGTCCGGTCCGCCCATTTAATTACCGATCAGTGACCCAAGGCCGTAGTGTCGCCAAATATCACAGAATCGTCGCAAGACTCGTTATTTAGGCAGTTCTTAGTGTGTTCCTAGAGCCGCTTGAAGGTGTCCGTCAATGATGAGGTGCGAAGCGTTTCGCCCCGATCCGACCAAAGGAGACTGAGATGTATTGCTCCGCCATTGACAATGAAGTCACGGCCGCCGTCGGCGCAACGCGGCAGATTTCCTTGAAAACAGGACGATTTTGCCCGCAGGATCCGAGTGGTTCGGGCCGCAGGATTTCCAGTAGTCGTGTTCCAGTCGCGGAGATCGGAATGGGCGAGTAGCCCCCGATCTTCCATTTTTTCAGGGCCCAGACGGTTCCTCCCTTCCGCCTGGGCCCTGAAGCAACAAGCCGCGAATCTCACCGCCATGAACCTTCATAATGACCAAATCCGGCTAAGTTTCGCCCAAGAGCGAATCGGCAGGGGGTCGGTTCTTCATGGGAAAGCAGGACAAGATGTCATCCAAGTTCGATCGTCGGTCCTTCCTAACGCATTCGGCCGCGACAATTGGTGGGGTAGCAATGGCCGGCACCGTGGCGGATGAATTCTTCGCCAATACCGCGGGCGCCGCCGTGGGTGTCAGTACCAAGAAGCCAAAACTGGGAGGAACCCTTACCGTAGGGCTGATCTCTGACGTGCTTTCCTTCTCGAACTTCAACGGACAGCAGGCGTCGTGGGATCAGTCCGCGTACTGCAAGGGCAACGCCTTCTTCGACCCGCTCTTCGTCACCTCGGCCAACGGCGACTCGATTCTGCCGATGCTGGCCCTCTCGGCGACGCCCAATTCCGGCTACACCGAGTGGACGGTCCAACTTCGTCGGGGCGTCAAGTTCACTAACGGCGAACCCTTCAACGCAGCCGCGGTCGTGGCGAACTACGCGGCAACACAGGTTCCGACGAGTCCGATCGGTCCGGCAATCCTGCCGATCATCTCCGACGTGGTGTCGACCGGGCCCTATACGGTCGTCTACAAGTTGGCCATTCCCTTTTCGACGTTCAACATTCAGCTCTCCGAGCAGCAGATCGCCTACATAGCGGCGCCGAGTTCCTTGGGGGCCAGTTACAAGGGTCACCCCATCGGCACCGGCCCCTTCGAATTCGTGAGCTGGACACTCGGTTCAACGACGGTGGTCAAGCGGAACAAGAAGTACTGGCGCAAGGATGCGAAGGGCCGCCAGCTCCCCTACCTCGACGGCATCGTATTCAAGACCATCCCCGACGACTCCACCCGCAATTCGGCACTCGCCTCGGGCGAGATCGACATGCTGCTCACGACCAACTCCGGGAGCATCGTGTCGCTCAAGAAGATGAAGGGCATCACCTTCCGCGATGACATTAACGACCCTCGCGACCCGGCGATCAACTTCATCATGCTGAACAACTCGGGCACGCAGAATCAATTTGGCGCGTGGGACCAGTTGGCGCTGCCCTTCATCGAAAAGGGCCAGGCGGTGCCCGCGGGCGTCCAGGACGTCATCGCCGGTCTGGCGCCCGGCATCAAGGGTGCGGTCAATCCCTCGACGTTGCAGTGGGACCTGACCTTGTCGCCCGTGCTCAACGACCAGTCGATCCGCCAGGCATGTGCCATGGCGATCAACCGTGACACGTACCTCAAGGTCATCGCCCTGGGCGTCGGCACCGTGTCGGATGGCATCTATCGCAAGTCCTCCCCCTACTACACGAACCCGAACTATCCGGCCTTCAATCCCTCGGGGGCGACGGCACTGGTCAACACATACAAGACGGCGAACAAGGTCAGCACCGTCAGCTTCGTCATTGACATCCCCTCGGACAATGCGGTGTACCAGGAGCAGTTCGCGTTCATCGAACAGCAGCTCGCCGCGGTGGGTATCACGGTCACGCCGCGAGCCATCGAACAGGCCGCGCTGATACAGAACGTAGAGCAGGGATCGTTCGACGCGGCGTTCTTCAACGAGTTCGGAGGTATCGACCAGGGGCTCAACTACCCCTTCTGGGACTCCGTGCCCGCGGCTCCGGCCTACCCGAACGGTCTGGGCCTCACGTCATTGCCGGCAGCGACGTTCATTCCCGGTGCCGTCAACTTCGCACATCAGGCCGACCCCACGATTGAAGAGGCCATGCTCGGGGCGCTGGCCAGTCCCAAGGGCTCGGCCGCCTACGCGGCCGCGTGGGGCAAGGTGAACGTCATCTTCGCCCAGGACTGCACGTATCTGTTCCTCAACCAGCTCGTCACCGCCTTCGCGGCGCGCGACAACGTTCAGAACTGGGGCTACAGCGTCGGCTTCGCCGGAGAGCGTTTGCTCAATCCTGACGGAGGTTCGGCCCGCTGGGACTATACCTGGATCGACTGATCAGAATCACTGCGTTGGCGTGAGAGCGGGGCTTCGGCCCCGCTCTCACGCACTATTCGACTCGTGCGTGATGTTGCCGGTGACGTTGCGCCACCACCACAGCGTTGACACCGCGAGCACTGCCGAGACAATGGCGATGACGGTGAAGGGGAGCGCTGAGTTGATGGTGAAGAGCACGCCCGAGAAGCTCGCGCTGAGGGCGAGCGCCGCAGTGTTGGACGTGGCGTAGAGGCCCTGGCGCCGGCTCAGTTCACGGTGGGCGGCGCCCTGCGTGAGAAGCGAGGCGATCGAGGGGACCGACAGCGCGGCGCCGATGGATTCCAGTGACCCCAAGAACAACATGGCAACGTTGTTGTGGATGTGCGGGTAGATCGAGAGAAAGACGGCGCCATTGACCAGCCCGGCCAAGGCGATGAAGCGCCGGTTGGAGTGGTCGGCCAGCCATCCACCTAGACGGCTGAGGGCCACCCAGGGCAAGGAGAACATCGTCCAACTCAGGCGAATCTCGAGGGTAGTGGCGTGGTGGGCGTGCATCAAGAGGCTCCAGCAGGTCTCGTAGACGCCGATCAGCAGCCCGGTCGCCGCCGCGGCAATGAGGGCTCCGGTCAACTGGGAGGTCCATCGCAACTTGGGGAGCGGTGTCGGATCGAAGGCCCTGTCGCCGACGTTGGTGCGCCCGGCCTGCGCTGCCGCGGCCAAGCTGACAATGCCCGTGACGAAGAAGGCCCAACCGAGGTCGCGCACGGACGCCAGGACGCCGGCGACGGGTCCGATGGCGATGCCGAGCAACTGGGCCGCGAGGATTTGCGAGACGGCTCGGCCCCGCTCAGCCTCGGAGAAGAGCGCCGCCACCGCAGACAGCGACGCAACTTCGATCGCGCCGGCCGAGGCGCCCTGCACGACCCGGGTGAGTGCGAACCAGGGCGCGGCGACCGGGAGCAGGTAGGTCATGCTCGCGAATCCGTAGGCCACGAGGCTTCCGACGAGGATTGGACGACGCCCGAACTTGTCGGCCAGACGCCCCAGGAAGAACTGGGTCGCCACTCCGGCGACGAAGAACGAAGCCATGATGAAGCCGATGACACTGGGCGTGCCGCCGCGGTGCTCCAAGAAGAGCGGCAGCAGGGGTAGACCAAGCGTTGCGCCCATCCACTGGATCGCCACGATGATTGTCAGGCGGCGCAGCGTCTGTTGCGGCGTTGAATTAGGCACTCAGCAACGCTAGTCGTCCGGCTTCGCGGCGGAGGGAAATCGTCAGCGGAGGGTGCCGCACTCGACGAGGATGAGGACTCCTAACGCCACGTAGATCCACGGGGCGAACGACTTCGCGTGCTGCTCGCCCCACGTCACCACGCGCGGATGCGTGATGAGCGCCTGCGCGGATATCAGGAAGATCACCTCCCAGAAGGCGAAGACGACGAGTGTCACCAGAGCGTGCACCGCACCGTTGGCTCGCAACAACGGGATCCATACGGCAATATTGTCGCCGCCCAGGGCGAGGGTCAGCGTGAACGTCGTGATCGCGCCGCGGCGAAACTGCTCATGGACCGCTTTGTCGCGGCTGCGCCACGCGTGCGCCGCTAGGACCCACGGTGCGATCGCGAAGATGCCGATCCAACGAGTGGGGATTGGCGCCAAGAGGGATCCAATCGCACCGGAGATCAGAATTAGGAAGATGATGCCCGACGCCTGGGCCCAACTTACCCTTCGGTAACGAGAGCGATCGGTGACCAAGAGCTGTGCGGCGAATGCGAAGAAGTTGTCGCACATCGTGCCAATGAACGCCAACGAGGCGACGATGACAACTGCAAAGAGGGAATGCACGTGCCGACATTACTTGGCGGTAGTGAGGCGTTGAAAGTGGGACGGGTAAGGTGACGGCGGAGGTTTTGATGATTCGCAACGTTTCCGCGCCCACGTCCGAGCAGTTGCACGCGGCTCGCCGCGTGATCGCCGACCATCTCGTTCCGACGCCGACCGTGACGATTTCGTTGCGCGGTCGAGCGGTGCTCGCGAAACTCGAGGGCCTCCAGCCGACGGGCTCGTTCAAGGTGCGCGGCGCACTCAGCGCGGTTGACGCGTCGCGGCGAGACGACCCGGGTGGCGCGGTCATCACGTCTTCAGCGGGAAATCACGGACTGGGCATCGCGCACGCCTGTCTGCTCCTCGGCGTTCCGGCGACCGTCGTCGTGCCGAAGAACGCGTCGATAGCGAAGGTGCGCAAGCTTCGCGAGTACGACATCGAGCTCATACAGTACGGTTCGTCCTACGACGAGGCCCAGTTGCACGCGCTTGAATTGGCCGACGTCCGATCGATTCACTACATCTCGCCGTTCAACGACACGAACGTCATCGCCGGCCAGGCGACGGTCTTCGATGAGATGTTGCTCCAGGCGCCCGAGCTGGAGCATTTGGTGGTTCCCGTGGGCGGTGGCGGACTACTCGCGGGGATTCTCACGTCGCGCGAAAACCACGGCCGGGGCGACGTTCGCCTCACCGGCGTGCAGCCGGAAGAAAGCGCCGCTCTCTATCACGTGCTGAGCGGGGCCACGATGGACCAGGTCGTCCATCGGCCAACCATCGCCGACGGGCTCGCCGGTGGTGGCGACGATGGGGCCATCACCAACGAGCTGATCGCGAAGAGCGGCGTACCCCTAGTGCTGGTCCCGGAGATCGAAATTCGTCGCGGCGTGCGCGAGGTGGCCGAAAACAACGGCTTGGTATTCGAGGGTTCGTCCGCCGCTGCCTACGCCGCGATCACGAACAACCTTGTCGATGACACCACCTCGAGGATCGGCTTCATCGCGAGTGGCCGCAACATTTCTCACGAACTCTTCATCGAACTTTTGAACGAGCCCGCGAACTAAGGCCGATTCTGGTTGAATTTATCGGACGGTAGGGTGGTTGCATGGCTGCACCCAAGCGTCTCGCTCCCCTGGCCCTCGCCGTCGTCGCGGTCGCGTTGACGCTCACCGGCGTCGTCTACGCGGCCACCGATTCGAATCCCGGGGGCGCGACAAAGGACCCCTTCGCACTTAACGGCTATCCACCCAAGACGGCTGACGTCGAGATCAAGATCTCCTCCGGGCAGCCCTACGGCGTCGATGCGAACGTCGCCGTTAACTTTCGCAAGAACACCGCCGAGGCGCAGTTGCAGATTCCACTGCTCTTTTCAGCGGCGCAGATCGACGTGCGGATGGTGCACGGACGCCTCTACCTCGGGTCGGCGAACTTGCCGTCGATCTACGGCGCAGAATGGATTGCAGCGAAGCTGCCTGCCCCTTCGCTCTTTGGGCTCTCGCTGGAGATGACCAAACCCGATGTATCGCTCATCAGCGGCTTCGCCAATGAGACGATCACCAAGAGCGGCTACTCGACCACCTACGCCTTCAGCCGCCACAACGTCATTATCGCCACTCCCAGCACGTCGCCCGTGACGATGCCTTCGGCGTTGACGATCGACCTCACCATCACGGTCGGTAGCCAAGGCGAGCTGACGGCGGCTTCGGTGAGCGAGACGTCCAAGACGTCCACCCTCACCCTGAGTCTCACCGTGCTTTCCTATAACCAGCCGGTGCACGTCACGGCTCCTCCAGCCAGCTCCGTCAAGCAGGTCAACATCACGTCGCTCAAGAAGTTGCTAAACGGCACGCCGCTCAAGGACCTGTTCTCGCCCAAGATCCTCGGGAGCATCGGAAAGATTCAGCTCAACTAAGTTGAACGCCGTGGCAACAACACACGTCGAACCGCGCTGGCCGGCCTCGCTGGCGCTGTTCACCTGCGTGCTGCTCTACATCGTGCTGCCGAGTCGCCTCGTCGTGGGCCCGCGATGGCTACTACCGGTGCTCGTGGCGTTGCCACTCATCCCGCTCTCGTCGCGGCGACATCGCCATCCCGACGAGGCGCCCTGGATTCGCGTCGTGGTGCTCTTTCTTATCGGCGTCGTCACGCTCGCCAATATTGCCTCTGTGGCGCTGCTCGTCAATCGTCTCTTGAGCTCGAACGTGTCCCAGGGCACCCAGCTCATCTACTCGGCGGTCGCCATCTGGCTGACGAACGTGATCGTCTACGGCGTATGGTTCTGGGAGATCGATCGCGGGGGACCTCACCGGAGGGCGGGCAGTGAGCAACCGTGGCCGGATATCCAGTTCCCGCAGATGGAGAATCCTGATTTGGTGCCCGCTGACTGGCGTCCACACTTTTTCGACTACCTCTACACGTCCTTCGCCAATGGCACGAGTTTCGCTCCGGCCGACGCCATGCCCCTGACGTTGCGTCTTAAGGTGCTCTTCGCGTCCGAGTCGGCAGTGTCGCTGGTTGCGATCGTGGTCGTCGGCGCGCGTGCGATCAATATCCTCCGGTAGCGAATCGGGAGGAGCTTCAGGGATGATCTCACTATCGTGGGATGACGAGTCAGTCAATGTGAGGGGGTTCTCGAGTGATGATCGGTGCAATGACCCTAGGTGCACAGGAACTGTTCGAGGAGATGGAGGATCCGACGCTTCGAATCCTCGATGCGACGGCTTTCCTGATGCGAGAGGTTGACGGCGGTCCCTACACGGTCGAGAGCGGTCGCGCGACGTACGAGGCGGCTCACATCCCCGGCGCGCTCTTTGCCGACATCCCCGGCGCGCTCTCTGACCAGGACTCGCCCTTCCCCTTCGCGTTGCCCTCGCTGGGGCAGTTTGCTTCAGCCATGGGTAACTTGGGGGTCGGCGAAGGGACCCGAGTCGTCGTGTACGCACAGCAGTCACCGATGTGGGCGACGAGGATGTGGTGGTTGCTCAGGTACTTCGGGTTCGATGACGTCCGAGTGCTCGACGGCGGGCTACTCGCGTGGCGTGAAGCCGGCTTCGCGGTCTCGTCGGCGCCGCCGCAACCGGAGGCCGTCAGCTTCCTGGGCCGGACCCGCGGAGAACTACTCGCGACGAAGGACGACGTTCTCGAGGTGCTCGGCGGTGTTCCCGCGTGTCTCGTCAATGCGCTGCCCGCCAAGGCGTTCGTGGGTGACGGCCCGGGCGCCTACAGCCGACCGGGACGAATTCCCGGATCGCTCAGCGTTCCTTCACTCGGGTTGCTCGAGTCGGCCACCGGTCCATTTCGCCCTCTCGAGTACCTGCGAAGTTTGCTTGCCCCGATGCTGTCGGCGGCGAGGGATCGTCCAATCATCGCGTACTGCGGCGGCGGGATCTCAGCGACCGTGGACATCTTCGGCCTTTCCCTCCTCGGGCGAGATGACGTCAAACTTTATGATGGCTCGTTGACTGAATGGAGCGCTGACGACTCCTTGCCTCTCGAGGTGGGTTGAGGCTGTTCGACGTGGACGTGTCGCCCCTGGAGTTAGTCTGATTCTCCCGTGAGTCGGTCGAACCAACCGCTCGCCCGGCTCTCGATGCCACGTCGTGACTCCGTGGCATCGGCCCTCGACGCTAAGGAGAGCCCCGCGGAGATGCCGAGCCAACGGAGCGGTTCAAGTTCCCAGCGCCGTGATCGGCGCTGGACGAAGGGCAGGCGGGTGTACTCGGTCTCGCCGTCGCGGTTGGTAAGAAGGTCGGCCAACGCAATCGAGGCGACGCGGCTGAGGACCACGCCGTCGCCGGAGTAGCCGCCGGCGCTGGCGAGCCCACTGTCGTAGTCGACGATGACTGACGGTGTGAGGTCTCGTGGCATGGCCAGTGGCCCGCCCCAGCGATGGGTGATGTCCGCGCTCATGAAGGGGAAGAGCTCGCGAAGGGTCGACTCGAGGAGTCGAGAGACCTTGGGGTCGTCGTCGAACCGTTCCTCGACCGTGGAACCGAAGTGGTAAGGGGCGCCTCGGCCTCCGAAGGCCAATCGGTCGTCCTTCGTGCGTTGCCCGTAGATGATGAGATGGCGGCCGTCGGTGAAGGTCTCACCGTTACCAAATCCCACCTCTTCCCAGAAGCCCCTCGGGAGCGGTTCGGTGGCGATCATCAAGGAGTACAACGGGGCGACCGCGCGTCGCTGTCCGGGCAACGTTGGTGTGAAGCCCTCGGTCGCGCGCACGACGAACTGCGCGTGCACTGAAGCGCCTACCGTGACAACCTCGGCCTGGTGGCGCTCGCGACGAGGCACAATTCGGGTGACCGCGGTGTTCTCGTAGATCTGCACGCCCAACGCCTCGTTCACGGCACTCAGACCTCGAACCAGCCGCGCCGGATGAATCCGCGCGCAGTGCGGCGTGTACGTCGCTCCGATCATGGCACTCAAGGAACCTCGGGCACGCGCGTCACGCTCCTCGAGCCACGTGATGTCGCTCTCCCTCGACCCCAGTTCATGTGCGGACTTCACGTGCTCGCGCAGGCGATGGGCCTGAATCTCGCTTCGGGCGAATGTCAAGGTACCGCCGTGCTTGAAGTGGGCGTCTATGCCGTCGGCCTCGGCGGCGTCGCCAAGCTCGCCGACGGAAGTGCGTAGTAGCTGACGTTGATGCGTGAACGCGTCGGCGCCATAGCGTCGAATGACCGAAGAATCACTCGAGGGAAACAGCGCCGAAGCCCAGCCGCCGTTTCGACCCGATGCGCCGAACCCGCACACGGCCTTCTCCAACACGCAAATGCGCAGACTCGGGTCGCGCCGCTTCAGTTCGCGTGCGGTCCACATGCCGGTAAAGCCTCCTCCAACAATCGCGACGTCGACGTCGAGATGGCGTTCGAGCGCCGGCCGTGCGACGACGGGAGGGTCCAGCGATGACCACCAAAGCGATCGAGGTGGGAGCACTACCTGGCGAGCTTGACGGCTCCGGTGAAGACCTCGCGCATTGTGCCCACCATGAAATCGATGTCCTCGCGCGTCGAGATCAGCGGCGGCGCCAGCTGGACCACCGGGTCGCCTCGGTCGTCCGAGCGACAGATCAGGCCCCGGCGGAACATCTCGGGCGACACGTAGCCGCGCAGCAAGCGCTCGGCCGAATCGCCCGACCACGTCTCCTTGGTCTCCTGATTCTTCACGAGCTCGATGCCCCAGAAGTAACCCGCTCCGCGGATGTCGCCGACGATTGGAATGTCCTTCAGCGCGTTGAGGCTGTCGCGGAAATAATCCTGGTTGGCCAACACGTTCTCGAGCACGTGCTCGTTCTCCATGATCTCAATGCACTTCAGTGCGATGGCGCACGACACGGGGTGGCCGGACCACGTGAAGCCGTGGATGAACGAGGTGTCGTCGTGCTGGAAGGGTTCGGCCAGACGGTCAGAGACGATCATCGCGCCGATGGGTGCGTAGCCAGAGCTAAGACCCTTGGCGCAGCAGATGATGTCGGGCACGTAGTCGTACTTCTGCCCGCCAAACCATGTTCCGAGCCGACCGAAGGCGCAGATGACCTCGTCGGACACGAGGATCACGCCATAGCGATCACAGATCTCGCGCACGGCCTGCCAGTAGCCGGGTGGAGGCGTGAAGCATCCGCCCGCGTTCTGGACCGGCTCGAGGAAGACGGCCGCGATGGTTTCGGGCCCTTCGCGAAGGATGGCCTCTTCGATCTGCTGAGCTGACCAAAGGCCGAACGCTTCGAAGTCGTCGGCGTGCTGCTCGGCCCGATAGAAGTTGACCGCGGGAACCTTGACGGCGCCAGGCACGAGGGGCTCGAAGGGCTTGCGATAGGGGTCGAGGGACGTGATCGTCAGCGCCCCCAGGGTCGTGCCGTGATAGGCAATGTCACGGCTGATGACCTTGTACCGATCGGTGTCGCCTCGCATCTTGTGGTACTGGCGAGCCAACTTCCAGGCACTCTCGATGGCCTCGCCGCCACCAGTGGTGAAGAACACCCGGTTGAGGTCGCCCGGGGCGAGGCTGGCCAGCTTCTCCGCGAGTTCGATGGCCCTGGGGTGGGCGTAGGTCCACAGCGGGAAGTACGCCAGTTCGCCGATCTGCTCTGCGGCGGCTTCACCGATATCCCTTCGACCGTGGCCGAGCATGTTGGTGAAAAGACCGGACAGTCCGTCGAAGTACTCGGTCCCGTTGGCGTCGTAGATCCGCGTCCCTTCGCCTCGCACCATGATGGGAATCTCATTGGTCTCGGAGTAGGCACCCATGCGCGACATCTGCAGCCAAAGATGGCGCCGGGCTCGCTCGGAGTAACTCAGGCTCTTATGTTCCGGACCTGGTACGACCATGCCATCCGAAATCACTTCATTGATTGTCATTTTGTCCCCCATGCATAGGTTTGCTTCGCTAATTTCAAATACAGAAACGTCTCGACTTCGGTTACCCCGGGAATGCTGCGTATCGAGTCGTTGAGAAGATGGACGAGCGCTGCGTCGTCGACCGCGATCACTTCAGCGATGATGTCGAAACTGCCCGCGGTCATGACGACGTAGTTGGCTTCGTCAATGGCGGCGACTTGGTCGGCAACTGTGCGTACATCGCCGTGCACGCGAATGCCCACCAGCGCTTCGCGCCCGTAGCCAAGGAGCTGGGGATCGGTGATCGCGACGATTTGCATCACGCCACTGTCCTTCAGGCGTTGGATGCGTCGCCGCACCGCCGCTTCAGAGAGGCCGACTTCCTCGGCAATCGCGCCGTAGGCTCGGCGGCCGTCGATTTGCAGCAGACCGATGATCTTGCGGTCGATCGCGTCCAGCCCATTGGGCGTGGGAATGAGTTCGAGGTTCGAGCGCTCGGCTCCCTTTGTACTCTTTCGCTTCGGTGTGGACGCTGGCATCGTGTACTCCCCTCCGTGAGGTCCAGTTGGACCAACGGCTGCGGATAACGACAGCGTAGCGCATATTCACGCCGGAAAGAGTCGTCATAAGTTCCTAGGGGGACTAATACGGTCTCCGCGGCGGTTTGCGTGACCTGGTCATTTCTGGCAGAGTGGCTACGGGCGTCGCCATTCAGGCCGCCCGTCGGGAAGGGGAATCATGCGTCGATTGGCCAACTTCATCGGGGGCGAGTCAGTCGCCCCAAAGAGCGGGAAGTACGCGGAACTGATCAACCCCTCGACCGGCCAGCCCTTCGCCGAGACGCCGGTGTCTGACGCCTCCGACATTGACGCCGCCGTGCAGGTGGCGGCCAAGGCCTTCGAGTCGTGGAAGCGCACCACTCCCGCGGAACGCAGCATGGCGCTTCTGAAGATTGCCGACGCCTTCGAAGCGCACGCCAAGGAACTCGTGGCGGTAGAGGCGGAGAACTGCGGCAAGATCATCGGCGTCACGATGGAGTACGAGATGCCGCCGATGCTCGACCAGATTCGCTTCTTCGCAGGGGCCGCCCGACTGCTCGAGGGCCGCGGCGCGGCGGAGTACATGCCGGGCATGACCAGTTATGTCCGTCGCGAGCCGATCGGCGTCTGCGGCGCGGTGACGCCTTGGAACTACCCGATGATGATGGCCGTGTGGAAGTGGGCGCCGGCGCTCGCTGCGGGGAACACGATGGTGCTCAAGCCCAGTGACACGACCCCGGCCTCGACGCTGCTGATAGCCCAGCTGATGGCCGACGTGCTCCCGCCGGGCGTTTTCAACGTAGTGTGCGGCGATCGTGAGACCGGCGCCGCACTGATCGAGAATTCGATACCGGCCATGGTCTCCATCACCGGTTCGGTGCGTGCCGGCATGGAGGTTGCGAGCGCCGCCTCGAAGACGCTCAAGCGAGTGCACCTCGAGCTCGGCGGCAAGGCACCGGTCATTATCTTCGACGATGCCGACATCGCCGCCGCTTCGGCCGCGATCGCAGAAGCCGGCTACTACAACGCCGGCCAGGACTGCACCGCAGCGACCCGTGTCATCGTTGGCCCGAATCTCTACGGTGACTTCGTCGACGCAATCACTGAGCAGGCGAAGAATACCGTGACCGGCATGCCCGACAGCGCCGACGCTCTCTATGGGCCCCTGAATAACGCCACTCAGTTGGAGCGCGTGACCGGCTTCTTGGGGCGCGCACCGGGGCACGCTTCGATCGCGACGGGGGGATCGCGAGTGGGCGAGAGCGGTTACTTCTTCGCTCCCACCGTCGTGGCGGATCTCCATCAAGACGATGAAATGATCCAGAACGAGATCTTCGGTCCGGTGATAACCGTGCAGAAGTTCAGTGACGACGCGCAGGCGCTGGAGTGGGCCAACGGGGTGGACTACGCACTGGCGTCGTCGGTGTGGACGAGCGACCACGGAAGGGCGATGCGCTTCGCGCGCGACCTCGATTTCGGATGCGTCTGGATCAACACGCACATTCCACTGGTCGCCGAGATGCCCCACGGTGGATTCAAGCATTCCGGCTACGGGAAGGATCTCTCCGTCTACGGCTTGGAGGACTACACGCGCATCAAGCACGTGATGCACAACATCGAGGTCTGAGACACGAAGAGACGCTGCAGTCGGGCTGGGCGTTCGCGATTCGCGATGTCCGCGCGCCGGCTCGTCAGAACCGACGATCATCAGGTCCGCGGGTGAGACCGCCTTTCGCAATGCAGAACACCGTGTGACACAATCGAATAGGCCTGGCAAGAGAGAAAGGATGATCAACGATGATCATCGGTGTACCTAAGGAAATCAAGAAGGATGAATACCGAGTCGCCCTGACTCCGCCGGGAGTGCGCGAACTCACCAACGCGGGTCACCAAGTCCTCGTCGAGCGGGGCGCCGGCGTCGGTTCCTCGATTAGCGACGAGGACTACGCGTCGACTGGCGCAACGATCGTGGACAATGTCGAAGACGTGTGGGCCGACAGCGAGATGATATTGAAGGTCAAAGAGCCGATAGCCGAAGAGTATCCGCGCCTCGCAGCGCGGAAGAACCAAGTGCTCTTCACCTACCTCCACCTGGCCGCTGGCAAGGAGTGCACCGACGCCCTGGTAAAGGCTAACAATGTCGCCATCGCGTACGAAACCGTGCGGCTCGCCGACAACTCGTTACCCCTCCTCACGCCCATGAGCGAGGTGGCCGGTCGAATGGCTCCGCTGGTGGGTGCGTACCATCTCATGCGACCCGGCGGAGGGCGCGGCGCGCTGATCGGTGGGGTGCCGGGCGTTGAAGCGGCCAACGTCGTGGTAATTGGCGCCGGGGTGTCGGGCCTCGCGGCCGCGACGATGGCCGTTGGTCTGCACGCCAACGTCAAAATCCTCGACCGAAACCTCGATCGATTGCGACAGGTCGATCATCATTTTGACGGACGGCTGGAGACGATTGCGTCATCAACCCACGCGGTCGAGGTCGCGTGTCTTGACGCCGACATCGTAATTGGCGCCGTGCTCGTGGTGGGTGCGAAGGCGCCCAAACTCGTCAGTAACGAGCTCGTCTCACGCATGCGACACGGCTCGGTGCTCGTTGACATCGCGGTCGATCAGGGCGGCTGTTTCGAGGCCACTCGTCCCACGACTCATTCGGATCCAATCTTCGAGTTCAACGGTTCGATCTTCTATTGCGTCGCGAACATGCCTGGCGCGGTGCCCAACACGTCGACGTACGCGTTGGCCAACGCGACCTTGCCGTACACGTTGGAGCTCGCGCGTCACGGATGGCGCGAGGCGGCACTCGCCGACGCGGCCCTGGCTGAGGGGGTCAACGTGGTGAATGGCTCGATCACGTACGGCCCCGTTGCCGAGGCGCTCGGCATGGAGCACATGCCGCTCAGTTCGACGTTGAAGTAGTCACTCGCCGACGTAGGGGCAGTGGCGACAGCCACTTTCGCAGCACGTCCCTCGTTCGAGGTGCGTCGCGACGGTGAGCACGATCAGTTTGGTTGTTGGGTCTCGATACGTGGGTTCGCCCTTCCTCACCGCATCGTCGTGGGCGCGGATGATGGCGTCGTAGTCACTACGCGAAGGTGAGCACCGCGACGGGTGCGGACGCGGGACGGGTGAGGAGTCCGGCAATTGTCCGTCGTTCACTCGTCGACGCGCAGCGTCACCTTGCCGAGCTTGCCCGGTTGCGCGAAGTAGTCGTACGCCAACGCGGCGTCGTCGAGCGAGAACGATCGCGCGAGGAGAACCTTGAGATCGCCACCGGCCCACAACGGCACCAGGGTCTCGTTTACCCGCGCGATCACCTGGGCCTTCTCTTCGCGGCTTCGCGACCTCAGGGTCGAACCGGTGTACGTCGCACGCTTGGCCATGATGACGTGCAGGTCCACCTCGAGGCGGCTGCCGCCATTGCCCACGCCGATTGCCACCACGCGTGCGAAGGGTGCGAGAACCTGCTGGGCCAAGGCGAGATGTTTTGCACCCACCAGTTCGACAACGAGGTCGACCGGCTCGAGGCTCGTTACGTCGTCCAGGATGACCGTCTCGTTAGCTCCAAGCTCGTGAAGGGCGCGGTGGTGCTCGTCTGTTCGAGTGACCGCCGTGACGTGAGCTCCCAAGAGATGCGCGATCTGAATCGCCGCCGTTCCGACGCCTCCGGTGGCTCCCGAGATGAGCACGCGCTTGCCCTCGCGTAGCTCACCCTGGGTTACGAGCGCATCGTGCGCCGTCGTGAAGGCCTCTGCGAATCCGCCGGCTTCGTTCCAGTCGATGTTCTCGGGAACGAACGTGAGGTGTTCGACGGGAATCGCGCAGTGCGTGGCCTGCGCACCGCCTCCCACGATGCCACACACCCTGCGACCGAGAAGCGCGTCGTGGACGTCTACGCCTACTCGGCTCACGATGCCGGCCATTTCAAGGCCGGGAATCTTCTGCGGCCAGCCGGGAGGCGCCGGGTAGAAGCCTTGCAACTGGAGGCGGTCGGCGCTGTTTATTCCCGCCGCCCGCACCGCCACGACGACGTCTCGTGGTCCGGGCTGCGGATCCCCTTGCTCCACGATCTCGAGTGCGCCCTCATGGATCTCAACGGCTCGCATCGGTTCAGCCTATGGCGCACACGCTTCCAAGACTCGCCGATAGGGTCTTGGCATGACTCTCTACGACGTTCCCATTCGCACCCTGTCCGACGAACCGAGTTCGCTGGCGGCGTTTGAGGGCACGACAGTGCTTATCGTAAACGTGGCCTCCAAATGCGGGCTCACGCCGCAGTACGAAGGCCTCGAAGCGCTGCAGAAGCGCTACGGGAACAAGGGCTTCAGCGTGCTCGGTTTTCCGTGCAACCAGTTCAAAGGTCAAGAGCCCGGCACGGCTGAGGAGATACAGACGTTCTGCTCGACCACCTACGGCGTCAGTTTCCCGCTCTTTGAGAAGATCGATGTGAACGGGGAGAATCGGCATCCCATTTACGCTGAATTGACCAAGACCGCTGACTCCGATGGCTACAGCGGCGACATCCGCTGGAACTTCGAGAAGTTCCTAGTGGGCCCGGACGGTTCAGTCCTGCGTTTCGCACCCACGGTAGAGCCTGAGGATCCTTCGATCATCGCTGCGATCGAGGCGCTGGTCGTCTAGTACCTCCCGATCGTGCGATGAAGTCGCACGTAGGTCGTTTCGAATCCGAAGGTCTTCCAGAATCGGTCGGCGCGTCGATTGGTCACGCGCCAGCTCGTCTCGGCGTAGTGGAAGCCTTCCTCGTGGGCATCGATCAACGCGCCGCAGATCATGGCGCTCGCTACGCCACGGCGGCGATGCTCGTCGCGTACGAGTACCGCGCTCAAATGGATGGTGCGTTCGAACGTGCCACGCAGACGAGGCAGGGGAAAAGTGACGCACTGGGCCACGGCCACACCTTCGTGCTCGACGATGTAGTGGCGGGCGTCGGGGTCACTCAAGGTCTCGAGCCACTCGTCGCGTTGGGACAAGGTGGAGTGTCCGAGCGAGAAACTCGGTCCGGCCCGTTGGAACTCGTCGAGTTCACTGTCGAGATCTATAGCGATGTCGATGTCGCCCAGGCCTCCGCGTCGCAGAGCGTAATCGTGAGGTAGGTCGCGACGCGTGGCGTCGAGTGCCATCACGCCTCGGGCGTGCATCTTCGAGAAGCCCAGGTTAAACCAGGACGACGTCGATGCGGGGTCATCGACAACCCAGACGAAGTGCTCGATCGCGCCCATGTCAATCCACTCCTGACCGGCGAACGCGTAGAGATCGTCGAGGACGTCGGCGCTATCGAAGGAGACGCCATCCGGTCCGACCCAGACGCCGCTGCCGTGGGTAACGTTCTCGAGGAGAGCGCCATGGAGGTGTCCAACGATGCGACCATGATCGAGGGCGACCCAGGTCGAGACAGCGCTGGACGCCAAGGCATCTCGCAGATCATTCTCGGACGTCTCGGGATTTACAAAGCGTCTCTTGGTCGCGTCGGCATGAAGCTGGCGTACGACGCGCTTGACGACATCGCCGACCTCCTGGGGCCTCAGCTTTTGGATGTCCACCACGGGCCAACGCTACCGAGCCGACATGTGCCAGAGTTGCCGGGTGACTTTACGCGCGACACTTTTTGACATGGACGGACTCCTGATTGATTCCGAGATCCTGTGGCACAAGGCAGAAGTTGAGATCTTCGGCCACCTTGGCGTACCCATCTCGGAGGCGAAGAACCGTTCGACCAAAGGCATGTACGTGTCCGAGGTCGTCGACTTCTGGTTCGCAAAGTATCCGTGGACCGGTCCCAGTTTGGATGACGTCGTCGATCTTCTCTTGGAGCGTGTTGGCGAGCTGGTTGACGCTGAGGGCCGCATGTTGCCCGGAGCCCTACGAGCGATAGACCTTACGAGTGAACGCGGACCCATCGCGCTCGCCAGCTCGACGCCGCTGGCCCTGATCGTTCGTGTGTTGGATCACTTCGATCTTCGAGAACGCTTCCAATCGATTCACTCCGCCGAGTTCGAGCCCTACGGCAAGCCCCACCCCGGTGTCTTTCTGAGCGCTGCCGCTTCGCTGGATGTATCGCCGACGGAGTGTCTCGTCATTGAGGACTCTGCCGCCGGCGTTCTGGCGGCAAAGGCCGGCTCGATGACGGTGGTGGCTGTGCCGACGCCCGAAGACCGGTCACTGCCGGTCTTCTCGTTGGCCGATCTGGTCCTCGAATCGCTGGCGCAGCTGTCGCCGCAGTGGCTTGACGAGCGCTTCGCCTAGAGCACTTTGGTGAATCGAAACGCGCCGGGATGGCTGTAGGCCCCGGGCGGGAAGTTGTCGACCGGTATCCAACTGAGCTTGGGGTAGAGCGCCCGAGCTTCGGGCTGGGCCTCGCCGGTCTCCAGATAGAGCTGAAGATAACCAGCGACTCGCGACCGTTCCTCGATGTCGGACATGAGCGCTGCGGCCACGCCACTTCGACGCAGATCGGGCCGAACCCAAAGCCGCTTCACCTCGCCTAGATGAAGATCCGGAGCGCTTATTGAGCGCACTCCCACGCATCCGGCGGGGTGCGTGTCTACGCGCGCCACGAGAAATATTCCGTGCGGCGCCTCGAACTGCGCGAGGTCCAGCCACCAGGTCTCGTCATCGGCGCCGTAGCGCCGTTTGAGCTCGTCGATGGCCGCTTGATACACGCTTTGGGCACCACTCGACGCGATGGATTCTTCATCAATCGAGAGTGCGAGCACCACCAGAGATTAGATGGCGCACGGTGAGAGGTCGGCCGTTCACTACGATTAGAAGATTCATTGAAGGAGACCAGTGTTTCGTCCCGTCAGCGCTGATATTGATTTTGTGGCCGTTGAGGAGGCCGAACTCGCTCGATGGCGCACGAACGACGTCTTCGCCCGCTCGATGAAACACCGCGAGGGCGCCGAGCCATGGGTCTTTTACGAAGGGCCTCCGACGGCCAACGGAATGCCCGGTCTGCACCACGTCTGGGCCCGCGTCTACAAGGACCTGTTCTGCCGCTACCAGACGATGCAGGGACGATTCGTTGCTCGCCGGGCGGGCTGGGACACGCACGGGCTTCCCGTGGAGGTCCAGGTCGAGAAGCAGCTAGGCATTTCCGGCAAGAAGGCCATCGTCGACCAGATCGGCGTGGGGGAGTTCACGCGACTCTGTCGGGAGTCAGTGCTCACCTATATCGGCGAGTTCGAGAAGCTGACGGAGCGGATCGGCTACTGGACCGACACTGAGCACGCGTACTACACGTACCATCGCTCGTACATCGAATCCGTTTGGTGGCAACTCCAGCAACTCTTCGACCGTGGACTTCTTTACAAGGATCTCAAGGTCGTGCCGTACTGCCCGCGATGCGGCACGGCGCTCTCGAGTCACGAGCTGGGCCAGCCCGGCGTGCACACCGACGAAGTCGACGAGAGCAGTTACGTGACGCTGGCCATCACGGACGCTGACGCGCACGGCGGCCTCGAGGGAGCCACGCACCTGGCCGTGTGGACGACGACTCCGTGGACGCTGCTTTCCAACGTCGCCGTCGCGATCAACCCCGAGGTCACGTACGCCGTCGTTGACGGCATCGTGGTTGCCGAGACGTTGATCGAGTCCGTGTTCGGTGAGTCGGCCACGGCGAGCGCCATCTTACCCGCCGGTGCCCTCGTGGGTGTCCACTACCAACGACCTTTCAGTGACGTTGCGCTCCCCGAGGGTATGGACGCTTGTTACGTCGTCGAGGCCGATTACGTGACGACCGAGGACGGCACGGGACTCGTGCACCAGGCTCCCGCCTTTGGTGAGATCGACCGTCAGATCGCTCGGGACCACGGGCTGCCCACCGTCAATCCGGTGGGCCCCGACGGCTGCTTCACGTCTCAGATCCCCTGGCTCGAGGGCCGGGGCGTTCGCAGCGCGAACAGTGAGATTAACGATGAGCTCGAGCGCCGGGGAATCCTCCTGCGCCGCCACGACTACAGCCACTCGTTGCCTCACTGCTGGCGATGCGGCACCGTGCTGATCTATTGGGGCAAGCCGAGCTGGTACATCGCCACCAGTCGGTTCAAGGAGGAGATGCTGAGCGAGAACGCAACCGTGGACTGGCACCCCGGGCATATCCGAGACGGTCGCTTCGGCGAGTGGCTGGAAAACAACGTGGACTGGGCCCTTTCGCGCGACCGGTTCTGGGGCACGCCACTGCCGATCTGGCGGTGCGCAGACGACCATTTCACGTGTGTCGGATCTCTTGATGAACTGGGCGCACTGTGCGGTCGCGACCTCAGTGAACTTGACCCGCATCGCCCAGCGATCGACGACGTGGTCGTGCCGTGCCGCACCTGCGGCCTCGAGGCCCGGCGCGAGGAGCCGGTGATTGACGCGTGGTTCGATTCAGGAGCCATGCCCGCCGCACAGGTGGGATATCCCCACGTGCCCGGCAGCGAGCAGGCCATGCAGTTTCCCGCGCAGTTGGTCGCCGAAGCGATCGACCAGACGCGGGGCTGGTTCTACTCCTTGCTAGCGATCAACACGCTGGTCTTCGGCCATACGCCCTACGAACACGTTCTTTGCCTCGGGCACATCGTCGACGAGAACGGCCGAAAGATGTCGAAGTCCGTCGGCAACGTGATCGATCCCTGGGAGGTGCTCAACACCCGTGGCGCTGACGCGCTGCGCTGGTGGATGTTCTCCCAGGGTTCGCCGTGGACGTCGACGAGGGCCGGACTGGGCGCTATCGACGCGTCGATGCGCCAGACACTCGTCACGCTATGGAACACTTTTAGCTTCTTTACGACGTACGCGTCACTCAACCGGTTCGATCCTCGAGATGGCGATATTCCGGCGACGTCGCAGCGCTCGGACATGGACCGGTGGATCCTCTCTCGTCTGGAGACCGCGAACGTGGAGGTAACACGCGCCCTCGACGGTTACGAGCCGCTCGGTGGTACCGACGCGCTGGTGGCACTCGTTGACGACCTGTCCAATTGGTACGTGCGCTGCAACCGGCGCCGATTCTGGCGGACCGATCCCACCGCTCCGCGCTCCGACTCGTTGGCCGCTCAGGCCACCTTGTTAGAGGTGCTGCAACGCATCACGCTCCTGTTGGCGCCGTTCTGTCCCTTTCTTAGTGAGCGACTCTACGGCGAACTCTTCGACGGCGACGACGAAGCGTCGGTGCATCTCGCCGACTGGCCCGTGGGCGACGCGCCACGGCGAGACGAATCGCTGGAACGCTCGATGGACGTCGCTCGGCGCCTCACGTCGCTCGGGCGCGCTGCTCGCGCGGAGGCGGGGATCAAGGTGCGTCAACCGCTCTCGAGGGCTCTGGTCTTCCTCCCTTCGGGCGCGAGCATGCCCCCGGGCGGGGTCGTTGAGGAGGAGCTCAACGTCGACCATCTGGAATACGGCACCAATCTCGCGGACGTCCTCAGCTTCGAGCTGATTCCCAACTTTCGAACCGTGGGACCACGCCTCGGCGAGAGCGTGAAGGAACTGAAACCTGCGCTCAAGGAGCTCGATTCGGTAATGGCAGCCGAAACGCTCGAGAGCGGAGGGACCATCACTGTCACTCTGTCGACGGGCACGTTCGAGCTCGGCGGCGAGGACATCGAGCTTCGGGTCAAGAGCCAGGGGGGTTACGCGGTGTCGCGTGACGGCGGCGAGGTCATCGCCCTCGACCTGACCTTGGACGATGACCTGCGTCGGCGCGGGTATCTACGCGACGTGATCCGACAGGTACAGGACCTTCGCAAGAACTCGGGCTTCGAGGTCAGTGACCGGATCATTCTGCACGTGACGGGTATCGAGGATCTGTCCGAAGGGTTCGATCTGCTCGCCAGTGAGGTGCTGGCCGTAGAGATAATCGTTGGCGCCGGGCTCGGCGAAGGAACAACGCTTGAACTCGATGACGGACGCGTCGCGGCGGCGTGGGTGACGAGGCTCTAGCGCGAGGTGTTGAGTTTCGTGAGCAGTTCCGCGAGCGTCACGCGCTCTTGCTCACTGAGGCGAGCCGTCAGATTGACTTCCAGGTAGTCCAAGTGCACGTCAAAGGCGCTGTCGAGTTTGATATTGCCCAGTTCGGTGATGGCGACGTGAATGGCTCGTCGGTCGCTGGGACATAGCTGGCGCTGCACCAGGCCGGCCTCTTCGAGTCGATCGATCAATCGGGTCGTGCCTCCGCTCGAGTGCACGATGGCCTCGGCGATCTGGTTCATCTTGAGGCGTCCTTCAGGAGACTTGCGCAACTGAACCAGTACCTCGAACCACGCCAGAGGCAGGTCGCACGCCTCCTCGAGCTGCGCACCGAGACTTCGTGACAGTCGCGCGTTGGTCTCGAGCAGCAGTCCGAACAGTTTGACCCTTTCGTCCCCGGACGGGCATGACGTGGACTGTATCGACATGGTGAAAACTTATCACTTTCTTAGTCTTGCAATTGTTGCTTGACAAGTAGTTGTATACGCAAGTATACTACAACTAGCACAGAAAGTGCCAGAAAAATAGGAGTCTTACCATGAGCAACCTTCCCGCTCCCGGCATTTACAACATCGACGCTGTTCACTCCAACGTCAGTTTCATCGCACGTCACCTCGTGGCTTCCAAGGTTCGCGGCAATTTTGCCGACTTTTCCGGTGTCATCACGGTGGGCGACAGCCCCGAGACGACCACGGTCGAGGCGACCGTCAAGGCGGCGAGCATCACGACTAATAACGAGATGCGTGACGGCCACCTGAAGAGTTCAGACTTCCTCGAAGAGGAGAAGTACCCGACGCTGGAGCTCGTGTCCACGAAGCTCACGCCCAAGGGTGACGCCTTTGAACTGGTGGCCAACCTGACGGTCAAGGGCATCACCAAGCCCGTAACGTTCGACCTCGAGTTCCTGGGCGAAGGGCCAAGCATGACGCCGGGTGTAACCGTCGCGGGCTTTGAAGCGCGCGGAGAAATCGACCGTCGCGAGTTCGGCATGAATTTTGAGGGCTCGCTTGAGAACGGGAGCTTGGTGGTCGGCAACAAGATCGTCATCGAGATCGCCGTCGAGGCCGCCCGTGCCCTGGCTGAGGTTTCAAACTAAACCCCAACGTACGACTGAATCGGCGATGACGCCGGGGGCTTCGGCCCCCGGCGTTTCGCTCGTTACGATGGATACGTGACGAAAGAATCGAAGGGCAATGGCGTCAAGTCATCACTCGGGGTGCTTGGAGCGTTGGCCACCATCATCTCGGTGTGGTGGTTCGCGCTACGGCCGCGTTCTAAGAAGCACGATCAGTAACGGTCTGCTTCTTCCGGCCGGTCTGGGTGGCCACGCCCGGCGAGGTGGGCCATTGATCGAGGTGCGCACGTGATTCCGATCTTGACGAGTGAGGCCATGCGTGAAGCCGACGCTCGCGCGGTGGCCGATCGAGGCACGGACGTGCTCGTGGGCGCCGCCGGCACGGCCGTCGCCCTGGACGCTAAATCGATGCTGGGTTCTTGTTACGGGGCCCGTGTGGCGGTGCTCGCCGGCCCGGGTCTCAACGGCCAGGACGGTCGAGTCGCGGCACGTTGGCTGATGTCGCGCGGCGCCCGCGTTGACGTGCACGAGGTCGCCGCGCAGCCGCCATCACTCAGCCGCTACGACTTGGTCATTGACGCCGCCTTCGGGCTGGGCTGCTCGCGTCCCTACCACGCGCCCGATATCACGCCGGGAACCATGGTGCTGGCCGTCGACGTGCCGTCGGGGGTGCAGTGCGACACGGGTGAGATCCTCGGCTCCCCGTTGGCCGCTGACGTGACACTGGCCCTCGGCGCGCTGAAGCCGGCGCATCTCAGCGGCCCCGCGGCCTCGTTGATGGGTCAACTGCACTTCGCAGGGTTGGGCATCGTCGGAGAGTTCGAGGACGGACTGATGCAGGACAGCGACTTGGATTCGCTGATCGAATCGCGCGATGACGACCATAAGTGGTCCCATGCCGTTGAGGCGTTTGTTGGATCGGCGCTGATGCCCGGCGCCGCCGAATTGGTCTCGCGCGGCGCCCTGGCGGGGGGAGCGTCGATGATCCGGCTGGCGAGTCGAGGCGACATCTCGAGTTTCGTGCGATTGCCGCCCGAAGTCGTGCACGGCATCGAGACGTCGGCGGATCGCCGCTGCCGGGTGGTCGTGGCGGGACCCGGTCTGGGCTTCGACGCCGCCTCTTGGCTGCGAGAGCGATTGGCCAATCTCGAGGTCCCCGTCGTACTCGACGCGGACGGATTGGACAGATCCTTGCTGCCCGGCAAGTCGACGCCGGGGGGTCCCTGGATACTCACGCCTCACGAAGGCGAGTTCGCACGCTTGACGGGCCGACCGGTTCCCGCGAACCGAATTGAAGCGGTGCGCAAGCTGGCCCGGGAGACGGGTTGCGTGGTGCTGCTGAAGGGGCCCATAACGGTGCTCGCCAATCCATCGGGTACCTTGCGCGTCGTCAACTCTGGTACCTCGGCCCTCGCGACCGCTGGTTCCGGCGACGTGCTGGCCGGCCTTATCGCCGCGACAATTGCGAGAGGGCACGATCCGTTGAGCGCGGGGGCACTGGCGGCTCACCTGCACGGACGTGCGGGATCTCGTATGAACGTGTACTCGCCCGCGTCCGATTTGACGGAAGAAGTGCGGGGAATCCTCGCCGGACTGCGCCGAGCGACGTTGTCACGCCACTGACCACGTTGCGCCGGTCTCGCAGTTCGCGATAACTGGCAGACTGGTTCCATGCCTTTTGCGTCCGTCACCCCCGCGACCGGGGAGTTGATCGCGCGTTATTCGACTCACTCGGCCCAAGAGATCGACGCAGCGCTCGCCACCGCGAGCAAGGCGTTCGGGGAGTGGGCTTCAACGGCGATCGACGAGCGTGTGCATCTGATGGAGCGCTGCGCAGAGTTGCTAGAGGGTGAGGTTCCGGTCATCGCTCATCTCATGACGAGCGAGATGGGAAAGACGTTCGCGTCGGCCAAAGGGGAGGTCGCCAAGTGCGCGGCCATCATGCGTTACTACGCGCGCCGGGCTCCCGCGCTCCTCGAGCCCGAGCCGATTACCACCAGTGGTTCGCGAAGTGGCGTCCGCTACGAGCCGCTCGGTGTCCTTTTCGCGATCGTGCCGTGGAACTATCCCCTTTGGCAGGTGTTTCGCATCGTCGCACCGAACCTGATGACCGGCAACGTGGTGGCCGTGAAACACGCGCCAAATGTTCCTGGATGCGCTCAGTTCATCGAGGAACTCTTCGTTCGTTCTGGCTTCCCGACCGGCGTCGTGACCAACCTCTTTGCTGAGGTCGACCTGGTGCAGGACATCATTAGCGATCCGCGTGTCGCCGCCGTGACGCTGACCGGCTCGGAGCAAGCGGGCCGGGCGGTCGCCGCACTGGCCGGTCGGCATCTGAAGAAGTGCGTGCTCGAGCTCGGCGGCTCTGACGCGTTCATCGTCACTGCGTCCGCCGACCTTGATCTCGCGGTGCCGATGGCCGTCACGGCACGCGTTCAGAACAACGGCCAGGCCTGCATTGCGGCCAAGCGCTTTATTGTGGTGCGCGAGCGGGCCGATGAGTTCATCGAGCGCTTCACGCAGGAAATGGCCCAGGTCCCGACGGGTGATCCGATGGACCCGTCGACGGTCCTCGGGCCGCTCGCGTCCGAGGCGCAACTTGAGTTGCTGTGCGATCAGGTGTCGGCCTCAACTCGCGAAGGAGCTGCCGCACTCACCGGAGGCGCCGCGCTCGAAGGGCCCGGTTACTACTACCCGGCGACCGTCCTTACCGATGTGCCCGATCGTTCGCGCGCGGGCTGCGAGGAGTTGTTCGGCCCCGTGGCAGTGGTGACGGTCGTCGATGACCTCGACGCGGCGATCGAGCGCGCCAATGCGACGCCGTGGGGGTTGGGCGCGTCCATCTGGGCGCACGACGCGAGAGAGATCGACGCCGCCATATCGCGCCTCGAGGTGGGCATGGTCTTTGTCAACGCTGTGGTCGTCTCCATGGCCGAACTGCCCTTCGGCGGAACCAAGAACTCGGGTATTGGAAGAGAGCTGGCCGATATCGGGATGCGTGAGTTCGCCAACGTGAAATCCTTCTTCGTCGCATGACCAACCTGTACTACTTCGACCACGCGGCCTCGGCGCCTCGGCGCGACGAAGTGGCTGACGCCATGCAGCGTTGGCAGCACGGTGTTGTCGGCAATCCGTCCGGATCGCACCGCGCCGCGCGAGAGGCCCGACGCGCCGTCGAGGAGGCTCGTGACGAAATCGCCGCCTTCGTGGGCGCCAAGCCGGGAGGCGTCATCTTCACGGGCGGCGGAACCGAGTCCTGTCACCTGGCCGTTACGGGAGTCGCCAACCACCACCGTCGCCACCATGATTCGACGTCCATTGTCGTTTCGCGCATCGAACATCACGCCGTCATCGACGCCGTCGAATCGATGGCGCGTGACCACCCAAGCGTGTCGGTGCGCTACGTGGACGTCGACGGCGACGGCGTGCTCGATCTGGGTTCCCTGGCGACGGCGCTGCGCGGCGACACCGCGGTGGTGAGCGTCATGTGCGCCAACAACGAGACCGGCGTGCTTCAGCCGCTCGACGGCGTTGGTTCGCTGGCCAGGGCCGTCGCGCCGAACGGGGTTCCCACCCATAGCGACGCGGTCGCCGCGGCACCGTGGCTCAATTTGGCCGAGGCGACCGCGTCGATGGACATGATCTCGATCTGCGCACACAAGATCGGGGGCCCCGTGAGCTCGGGTGCCCTCATACTGCGAGGCGACGTCGCGATTGACGCGGTGGTACCGGGTGGGGGACAGGAACGGGGCCGACGAGGTGGCACGGTCGACGTCGCCGCGGCGGTGGGGCTCGCCACCGCGGCGCGTCTGACGGCGAAGGAGCGTGATGAAGTGACGGTACGGGTCGCGGGCTACCAACAACAACTGTGCACGGCATTGAGCCCGCTCGAGGGATGCGCGATCACCGCTCCGGGGGCCACTCGTTTGCCCGGTACGGTGCACGTGACGTTCGAAGGACTGGCCAGCGACGAGTTGCTCTTCCTGTTGGATCAAGCGGGCGTGTGCGCAGCGGCGGCCTCGAGTTGCTCGAGCGGGGCGGCCATTGCGAGTCACGTCTTGGCGGCCATGGGCATGGCACCCGAGCGGGCACGGGGATCACTTCGGCTCTCGATGGGGGGCGAGACGACCCAAGAGGACGTCGACGCCTTGATAGTGATCTTGACGTCCGTGGTCGAGCGCCTACGCCTCGAGGCGTAGGGCTGAAGGCTGGCAGACTAGGACGATGAAAGTTCTCGTGGCGATGAGTGGCGGCGTCGATTCGTCGGTCGCGGCCGGTCTGCTCATTGAGCAGGGACACGAGGTCGTCGGCGCGACGCTCAGGCTGTGGGGCGGCGCGTCCGACTCGGGGTGCTGTTCCGTGGCGGATGTCGATGACGCCCGCCGCGTCGCGCAGACCCTCGGTATTGATCACCACGTCTTCAATTACACCGAAGAGTTTGAGCGTCACGTGGTCGCTCCCTTCGTCGCTGGCCACGCGGCGGGCCAGTCGCCCAACCCGTGCATCGAGTGCAACCGGCACATAAAGTTCGACCTTCTCTTTGAGAGGGCGGCACGCCTGGGCTTTGATGCGGTGGCGACCGGCCATCACGCGCAAGTGCTGTCCCGGCAGGGACAGCACTTCCTCGTGCGCGGCGCCGATGATCAAAAGGACCAGAGCTACGTGCTCGGCTACCTGAGCGGCGAACAGCTGGCCGTGTTGCTGCTGCCGATTGGCGCGATGCGCAAGAGCGACGTGCGCCGCGAGGCAGAGCGCCTCGGGCTGCGCACGTGGGACAAGCCCGACAGCCAGGACGTCTGCTTCATCGAGGCTTCGAAGGGACGAGAGGTGTTCCTTCGCAGTCGCATCAACTTGACGCCCGCGACGATCGTCGATCGCCGTAGCGGAGAGGAGCTAGGTCAGACACCGGCGGCGGAACTCATGACCATTGGTCAGCGTCGCGGCGTCCTGCCGGGACGCGATGGCGAGAAGCGTTACGTGGCAAAGGTTGACATCGCCCGAAAGCGCGTGGAGGTCGGCCGACTCGACGAGATCCTCGTCTCTACGATTCTGCTCGACGGGTCCTCGTTGACGTTCTCGCATGAGGAGCTCGAGGACTCGACCACGGTGCTGGCCCAGTGGAGCGCGCATGGTCGCGCGCAGCCTGCGACGCTTCGCCACGGTGACGAATGCGGCCGCGGCTGGTGGCTACAGTTGCATTCGCCCGCTCGACCCGTGGCCCCTGGGCAGTCGGTCGTTTTCTACCGGGCGAATGAGCCCGAGATCGTCGAAGGTGCAGCGATCGTCGTGGGCTCGTGAAACCATCTGAACGAGTCAAGTGGTTGCGCGAGGAGTTGGCTCGCCACAACGACGCGTACTTCAAGGAGGACGCGCCGCTCATTCCCGACGCCGACTACGACGCTCTCGCTCGAGAGCTGCGAACGTTGGAAGACGAGCATCCTGAGCTGAGGGACAAATCCTCGGTGAGCGCGAAAGTGGGGGCGGCGCCCTCTACGACGTTCAGCCCCGTGGCTCACTTCGAGCCGATGCTCAGCCTGGACAACGTCTTTGACGAGCACGAGTTGAGGGCCTGGGCGCAGCGCTGCGTGAAGGCACTCGACACGCCCGCGCAAGAGATCTCCTTCGCCGTCGAGCCGAAGATCGACGGACTGGCGCTCTCCATCTCCTACGTCGACGGAGTCTTGATCCAAGCGGCGACCCGCGGTGACGGTCAAGTGGGCGAGGACGTCACGCAGAACGTTCGAACGATTTCAAACGTGCCCGCCGCGCTGGGAGCTCACGTTCGCGGGCGCGTCGAGGTACGTGGTGAGGTCTTCCTCGCCAAGGCGGACTTCGAGGAACTCAATCGCCGCCAGCGTGAGTCAGGCGCCAGGGAGTTCGCCAATCCCCGCAACGCCGCCGCCGGGAGTCTTCGCCAAAAGGATCCCAAGGTCTCGGCCACTCGCCCGCTCTCGTTCCTTTCCTACCAACTCGTTGATCTCGACGGGGCCCTGTCCTTCAGCCGTTACGCCGACACCTTGTCGCTGCTCGCGAGATGGGGATTCCTTACTGCTCGCGAAACGGTTATCGAGGCGGGCGTCGAAGCCATGATCGACCGCAGTAATTGGTTCCAGGAGCACCGACATGACCTCGTGTACGAAATTGATGGTGTCGTCATCAAGATCGATGACCTCGGGCAGAGATCGCGCTTGGGCTCTACGAGTCGCGCGCCGCGCTGGGCCATCGCGAGGAAACTGCCTCCCGAAGAGCGCACAACGCGGCTCCTCGCCATCGAGGTTTCGATCGGCCGCACGGGCCGGGCGACGCCCTACGCCGTGCTCGAGCCCGTCGTGGTGGCTGGTTCGACGGTGGCCATGGCGACGTTGCACAACCAGGACCAGGTGGCGGCCAAGGACGTACGCCCCGGCGACCTCGTCGTCGTGCGCAAGGCCGGCGACGTGATACCCGAGGTCGTGAGCGCAGTGGTCGAAGGGGGCGCGAAGCGCGCGAAGCCCTGGTCGTTCCCCACCAACTGCCCCGATTGCGGGGGGCCGCTCATGCGCATCGGGCAGGAGAGCGACACGTACTGCATCAATCCATCGTGCCCGGCCCAGCAGCTCCAGCAGATCATCCACTTCGCGTCGCGGGGCGCGCTCGATATCGAAGGGCTCGGCGAGCAGCGCGTCGCCCAGCTGCTCAACGAGGGACTGATCAGCGACGTGGCCGACCTCTTCTTCTTGCGGGTGAAGGACTTGAGCACCCTGGAGGGCTTCGGCGAACTTTCGGCGACGTCCCTCGTCAGTGAGATCAACAGGGCCAAGACCGCGCCCCTGAGCCGGGTCCTGGTGGGACTCGGCATCCGCCACGTGGGCCCCGTCGCGGCACGCGAACTGGCCAGGGCCTTTGGGACGTACGAGGCATTGGCCCAGGCGCCCCTCGAGGCGCTCGAGGCGATCGAGGGCATCGGTCCCGTGATCGCGGGTTCGGTCTACCAGGAGTGCCGCGAGGGCGAGAGCATCGAGAGAATGTCGCGCCTCGTCGACGCCGGTTTGAGTTTGGCGGAGCCCGTGCTCGCTGACGGTCCCCGGGCAACCCTCGCCGGTCGCGCGGTCGTAGTGACGGGCGCGGTGGAGGGCTTCTCGCGCGAAGAGGCCGAAGCCGCGATCGTGGCTCGGGGGGGTTCGTCTCCCGGTTCGGTGTCCAAGAAGACCTACTGCGTGGTCGTGGGTGAGGCACCGGGCGCGTCGAAGCTCAACAAAGCCCGAGACCTCGGGATTCCGATGCTCAGCGCCGGTGAGTTTCAACGACTGTTGAACACCGGTTCATGGACCAGCACACTCTCGTGAGCGCGACTCGGTAGGGTTGGTTACGACCATGTCGCCGCACACCTACAATCCCGGCCACGAAATCGCAGGCCGATATCGTATCGTTGAGTTACTCGGCGTCGGTCGAACCGCGGAGGTGTATCTCGCGGATGACCTCTCCCTGAACCGGACGGTTGTCGTGAAGGTCCTGCTCGCCGACCTGGCCGCCCACGAGACGGTGCGGCGGGCGTTTCGTGACCGGATCGTGCGAAGTGCCACTTTGAGTCATCCCCATTTGGCGCGCGTCTACGACGGGGGTCAGGAGTCCGGTTCGATCTTCATGATCAGCGAATACCTGTCCGGCGGGTCCTTCGAGGACATTCTCACGTCCGGTCGTCGCCTGAGCCTCGATGACGTGTCACGTCTTGGACGTGACGTCAGCAGCGCTCTGGCCCACGTGCACTCCCACGGATTCATCCATGGGTCGCTGTCGCCGTCGAAGCTGCTCTTCGACGGGGAGGGCCGTGTTCGCGTCAGTGACATCGCCCTGGCCGGCCTCGGCGACGGCTATCGCGAACGGCTCTCCCTCGACGACGTTCGCTACCTCAGCCCCGAGCAGGTGCTCGGCGAGATCGTCGGCCCCAAGACCGACGTGTACTCCCTGGCGCTGATTCTCTTCGAGGCCGCCACCGGCACGACGCCCTTCGACGGGTCGACCGTCGAGATCGTCCTTCGAAGCCGTATCAACTCGCCGCTGCCCGTTCGCCCTGAGCTGGGCACGCTCGACATGCTGCTGGCCCAGGCGGCCGTGCCCGATCCGCTGCTTCGTCTCGACGCCGATCAGTTCGCCAATCGACTGAGCACAGTACTCAACGACAGCGCTCCCCTGATAGTTGCGCCGGTGCGTGGCGACGTGCCGATTCTCGAACGCTTCACGCCGCTGGAACCGCGCACCTCAATCGGCTTTCGCCCGCCATCGGCTGACCAGGTCGTGGGCGCCAGCAGCGGCGTGAATCCGGCCACCAACCAGTTTCCCCACACCGCTCGACACGCGGCGACGAGTTCGGCCCGCAGCGAAAGCGACTTTCGCAAGCTCCGTTCCAGTCCCGGTCGCGGGTACGGCGCCTTGCCACCAAATCGCACGCCGCGCACTCGACGCCTCGGCTTTCTCATCGCCGCGATCGTGATCGTCGTCGCCGGAGTCGGCGGAGCGGCGGTGTGGAAGCTCGGACTCTTCACCTCGAACAAGACGGTCCCTTCGCTGGTGGGCAAGACGCTGGCGCAGGCCACGGCGTTGCTCAAGAGTGATGATTTCACTCTCAAGGTCGACCCGCCGACGTCGTCTGCGGTGGCGGTCAACGAGATAGCGACGCAGAGCCCCGCCGCGGGCGCCAGTGCGAAGTCGAGCGCCACCATCACCGTGAGAGTGTCCGATGGGCCGAACATGGTTACCTTGCGCCCGTACCTGTTCGGAGAGAGCTGCGCAATCGCCACGACTCGGCTGCACCGGCTCGACGTCAGCGCCACGTGCCCGACGACGAAGGAGATCGCCAGCACCCAGATCGCGACTGGACGCGTCGTGCGCATCCTCTATCGCAACAACTCGAATCCCGTCGCGGTGCCCAAGGGTTCCAGCGTGATACTCGAATTGAGTAGCGGACCAGGCCCCTCGTCGGGCACCACCACCACGACGTCGACCCTCGCGTCGGGAGCAACCACGACCAGCACCACGTCCACCACCACGACCACCATCGCGGGAGAAGGCGCCCGAGCGGTGCCCAACGTCGTGGGAATGGACCAGGCGCAGGTCTACGCCGCGTTCCACACGGCGAAGCTGTACTTCACGACGAGTGGGCCCGGGGCGGGGACGACCAAGTGGACGAAGGTAGTCTCCCAAGCTCCGGTTGCGGGCACGATGGTGCCGTGGCACTCGAGCGTCGCGTTGAATGTCGGCGAGTAGTGCTTGCGATCTCTGCGAGGCGGCCGTCATCACCACCCGCTACATGGAGAACGAGCTCTGCTGGATAGGTGACTGCGAGATCTGTCTCGTGCCGATGGTGGTATGGCGCCAGCATGATCCTTCGCCGCCGGACGATCTGAAAGTGCTGATGCACGACCACTTGGCGAACGTGGCCGACGTGGCGTTCGGCGAGGGCGGGTGGAAGTTCGACGACCACATGCGAAATATCCCCGACCACTACCACGCGCACGCCCGCCCGCCCGGCTTCGTTCGCCACTTGCAGCGATAGTCACCTCGGCGTTCTTCAGTACAATCGGTGGACCATAACTTTTCTAGGGGGATTGCCATGGGCGCTCTTGAGGGACGCATCGCAATAATTACCGGTGCCGGACGAGGTATCGGCCGCGAGCACGCCCTGCTCTTCGCGAGCGAGGGGGCTAAGGTCGTCGTCAACGACTTTGGCGGCGCGCTCGACGGCTCGTCGTCGTCGGCGACGCCGGCCGAAGAGGTCGTCAGCGAAATCAAGGCGATGGGCGGAGAGGCGGTCGCCAATCATGACAACGTCGCTGACTGGGAGGGCGGATCACGTCTGGTGCAGTGTGCCCTCGAGTCGTTCGGTGACCTGCACGTGCTGGTCAACAACGCCGGGATCCTGCGCGACCGGGTTCTGGTCAACCTCAGCGAGGACGACTGGGATTCGGTGATCAACGTGCACCTGAAGGGACACTTCGTACCAACACGTCACGCGGCCACGTACTGGCGCGAGCAGGCCAAAGCCGGCAAGACCGTCAAGGCGTCAGTGATTTGCACGTCGTCGACGTCGGGCCTCTTGGGCAACGTCGGCCAGTCGAACTACGGGGCCGCGAAGTCAGGGATCGCGTCCTTTGCGCTGATCGTCGCCGAAGAGCTGGGTCGTTACGGGGTGCGGGTCAACGCCATCGCGCCCGCCGCGCGTACGCGGATGACCGAATCGACTCCGGGGCTGATGGACTACGTCGTGAAGCCGGCCGATGCGGCGGTCTTTGACACGTGGGACCCGGCGAACATCTCCCCGTTGGTGGCCACACTGGCCATGGAGGATTGCGCCGCCACCGGCCAGGTATTTTTCGTGCAAGGTGGAACCGTGCGCAAATTCCAGAACTGGACGATGACCGACACGCTCGAGAAGAACGACCGGTGGACCGTGAGTGAGTTGGCGGAGCAGCTGCCCTCACTCTTCGCGTGACACTCGGCGTCGAGTAACGGGGCCGCGCTGGCGTTGGCAGCGAAGCCACGTCGGATGTCGCAAGGGACGAGCCCGGTAGTGTTGAGGCCTATGACAACCGAAATCATGCCTGGATGTGAGCCATTTTCCTCCAGGGGTGGTCCCTTCGGCGTGCTGGTACTGCACGGTTTCACTGGCAATCCGCTTTCAATGCGTCCGCTCGCCGAAAGGTGCGCTGCCGCGGGCTATGGCGTCGAATTGCCCCGACTGCCCGGCCACGGCACGACGCTCGCCGACATGATGACGACCACCTGGAAAGACTGGTCCCAGTCGGCGCTCGAGTCGTTCGACGAGTTGGCGAGCCGCTCTGAGTTGGTGGCGATCGTCGGGCTTTCGATGGGCGGAGGCCTCGCGGCCCTGGTGGCGGAGTCGCGCTCGAAGGTCGCGGGCTGCGTGTTCATCAATCCGTGGATCCGTCCTCTCAACCCCGAGCTGCTCGACGGGCTCAATCAGTTGATCGAGGCGGGTGTCGAGACGCTCGAGGCGATCGGGTCCGACATCAAGAAGGAGTCGACGTCCGAATCGGCGTACGACGCGACGCCGCTCGTCTGTTCGAAGAGCGCGTGCGATGGCCTCACCGAGGTCCGGGCCAACCTCGCCAGGATCACGGCACCCAGTCTTCTGCTGACGAGTCGCATCGATCACACGATCTCTTGGGAAAGGGGAGAGGACATCGTGGCTATGTCGTCGGGCCCCGTGGAGCAGATCTGGCTCGAGGACTCGTATCACGTGGCCACGCTCGACAACGATGCCGAGCTGGTGGAATCCTCGACGCTGGCGTTCCTCGCCGACATCTTCGGCGCATGAGCTCACCACTACGCCGCGAGGAGGTCGCGTACGTCGCCAAGCTGGCCCGCCTCTCGCTCAGCGAGGACGAACTCGATCTCTTCACCGAGCAATTGGGTCAGGTGCTGGAGCACGCCAGCGACATGAAGTCACTCGACCTCGACAACGTGGTGGCGACGGCGCACCCCTTCGGGCTGGTCAACGTCGTGCGAGAAGACGAGGTCCGCCCCAGTCTCGATCGAGATGAGGTGCTGGCGATGGCCCCCGACGCGAGAGACGGTCGCTTCGCGGTGCCGCGGATCATGGGAGAGGCGCCGTGAAGACCGCGGTGCAGATCGCGAGCGACGTACGCAGCGGCGCTAGTTCGGCCACTGAAGAGCTACGCACCTCCTTGGAGGCCATCCGTGCCCGCAACGAGGAGCTCCACGTCTTCCTCTACGTGGACGAGGAGGGTGCCGAGGCGGCCGCCACGAGGGTGGACGCGCTGGTAGCCAAAGGCGACGACCCGGGCGCGCTCGCCGGTGTGCCGCTCGCCGTAAAGGACAACATGTGTCAGCGGGGTATCCCCACGACCTGCGCGTCGAAGATCCTGGAGGGCTGGCGTCCGCCCTACAGCGCGACCGTCGTCGACCGGCTGGTCGCCGCCGGAGCGTTGCTCGTGGGCAAGACCAATCTCGACGAGTTCGCGATGGGATCGTCCACCGAGAACTCGGCCTTCGGTCCGACGCGCAATCCTCTCGACCCGTCGCGCGTGCCCGGGGGGTCTTCGGGCGGTTCCGCGGCGGCCGTGGCGGCCGACATGACGCCCCTGGCGATCGGCAGCGACACCGGTGGATCGATCCGCCAGCCCGCGGCTCTCTGCGGACTCGTCGGTGTCAAGCCCACCTATGGACTCGTGTCGCGCTACGGTCTCATCGCCTTCGCCAGTTCGCTCGATCAGATAGGACCCTTCGCTAAGACGGTGACCGACGCGGCGACGCTGCTCGAAGTGATCGCCGGCCACGATCCCATGGACTCCACCTCCCTGCCGGAGCCGTCGCCATCGCTCGTGGCGCACGTCAACGATGGAGTCGCGGGCAAACGAGTGGGCCTCGTTCGCGAGCTGATCGACGGTGCGGACCAAGAGGTGATCGACGCCGTCGGACGGGCGCTCGAGGCACTCCGAGACGCCGGAGCGGTCACCACGGAGCTTTCGATCCCCGAACTGCGGTTGGGACTGAGCGCCTACTACTTGATCGCGCCGGCCGAGGCGTCGAGCAACCTGGCGCGTTACGACGGCGTGCGTTACGGACTCCGCGTCGACGCCGAGGACGTGACGGCCATGAACGAGGCGACCCGTACGGCCGGCTTCGGAGCGGAGGTCAAGCGCCGTATCATGCTGGGGACCTACGCGCTCTCCGCCGGCTACTACGACGCTTACTACGGTCAGGCCCTCAAGGTCCGCACCCAAATGATCGACGCGTTCGCAAGAGCGTACGGCCAGGTCGACCTGCTCTTGGGCGCCACCACTCCGTCGGTGGCTTTCGCCTTCGGTGCCAAGACGAGCAACCCGTTGAGCATGTACCTTTCGGACGTCTTCACCATCCCAACCAACCTGGCCGGTGAGGCCGCGATATCTGTGCCCTTCGGCACCGGCGAAGCAGGACTGCCGATCGGCGTGCAACTCCTGGGACCCGGGCGGAGCGAAGCGCAACTCTTCAGCGCCGCGCGCGTGCTCGAGCGAGCGGACGGGCGACCATGACACTGCCCAACGGGTTCGAGATCGTGGTCGGGCTCGAGGTCCACACGGAGCTAAGGACGGCGTCGAAGATGTTCTGCGGTTGCGCCAACGCGTTCGGCGCCGAGCCCAACACCAATATTTGCCCCGTCTGTCTGGGTCTGCCCGGTTCGCTACCGGTTCTCAACGAACGCGCGGTGGATCTCGCAATGGCGATTGGCATCGCGCTGCACAGCACGATTGCCCCCTCGACGTTCCACCGCAAGAACTACTTCTATCCCGACATGCCCAAGGACTTTCAGATAAGCCAGTACGACCTGCCGATCAACGTGGGAGGTTACCTCGACCTTCCCGATGGCAGTCGCGTCTCGATTGAACGGGCCCACTTAGAGGAAGACACGGGCAAGTCGACCCATCTCGGCGGCACGGGGCGCTTGCAGGGCGCCGATCGATCGCTGGTCGACTACAACCGCTCGGGGGTGCCGCTCGTGGAGATCGTGTCGGGCCCGGACATTCGCTCTTCAGCGCAGGCGCGTGTGTACGCCCAGGAGCTGCGCGGGATTCTGATCGCGACGGGCGCCTCGGACGGGCGCATGGAGGAGGGCTCCATGAGGATCGACGCCAACGTGTCGGTGCGCCAGGCGGCCGCTACGTTCGGGACGCGCTGCGAGATCAAGAACCTGAACTCACTGCGCAGTCTGCAGCGCGCGATCGACTATGAGGCCCTGCGTCAGGTCGAACTCATCGAAAGTGGCGGCACCGTTCGCCAGGAGACGCGTCACTGGGATGAGATTCTCGGCGAGACCTCGACGATGCGCGTGAAGGAAGACGCGGATGACTATCGCTACTTCCGCGAACCGGACCTCGTGGATCTCGCACCCGATCAGTCATGGCAGGATCATGTGCGCGCGGCACTGCCGCCGATGCCCGCCGAGCGTCGTCAAAAGCTCGCCGCGCGCTTGACGGACCCGACGAAGGCGCAACTCGACGCCGTCGAAGTCGTGATCGACCTTGGCTTGGAGCCACTGGTCAACGCGGCGGTCGACGCGGGCGCCGACATCACGCTGGCGATCTCGCGGGCGGCCAACGAGTTGGCGGCGGGCATCGCAGCGATTGGGAATCTTTCGGCCGAGGCGTTCACCGAGACGGTGCTGATGGAGCAGCGAGGTGAACTGTCCGCGACGCAGGCGAAGACGGTGCTCGGCGAGCTCCTGACGGGTGGGGGTTCCCCTCGAGGAATCGCCGGCGCCTTGGGTTTCGAGCAGTTGTCGTCAAGTTCGCTGGGCGAGACCGTGGAGACGCTCATCGCCCAGTTCCCCGACGAGTGGAGTCGTTACCGCGACGGCGACGAGAAACTGGCGCAATTCTTCATCGGTCAGGTCATGAAGGCGACCAAAGGTCAGGCCAACGGCAAGTCCGTCGTTGATGAGCTGCGCGCGCGCCGCTGAACGGCTGCACCACCTTTACGGCCTAAGGCGCTGAATCCGCATCGCGTTCGCGCGACGAGAACGTTCGCTATCACAATCGCGAATAGACCGCATCCGCGACACCGATAGGTCGCCGCACCGACTGATTTTCTTTGATCTCTCCAACGCCAAAGTGACTTTGGACCTCAATTTTCCGGGGGGTTTTTAGATAATAAATGTCTAAGGTTTTTTTACAACCACCAATCACATATCGCCATAGTTAGGACAGTTATGAAGAATCGTTCGACCGTACACTTCTCGAGGAATCTCACTCACATCGGCTCCGTCGTGGGCGCCCTGGCGCTCGTTGCCACGGTTGGAGTGGTCGCCCCCTCAGGCGCGGCCGTGAAGGCAACCGGTGCCAGTGCGCACAGCTCGCTCACGAGCCAGGTCGTCAAGAAGCTGGCTTTCAAGGGCAGTTATTCAGGCAGCCTGACCTTCCTTCTCACCTCAGTGGCGAGCACCTCGACGGCCGCGAGCGTCACCTCAGTCACGGGTAAGGGCACGGCGACGGATCTCGGCACCGGCTCGAGCAGCTTGACCGGAACGGGCAACGTGCCCGCGACCGCCGCGAGCGCCGGTTTCCACTTCACCGGCTCGGGCAAGCTCGTTGGCGCGGGTAGTTCGCTGACGTTGCGTATCAAGAGCTCTTCGGGTGCCGCGCCGGAAAACGCTGCGGGCACCGTCACCATCACGGGTACGGCCCTCGTCGTGAGCGGCACCGGCAAGCTCAGAGGCGCAACAGGAACCTTGAAGTTCAGCGGTTCCTTCGCGATCTCCAATGACGGGACCAGCGGAACCCAGACCCAGTCGTTCACCAGCAAATTGAGCGGCACCCTCACCATCAAGTAGTTGCTTACCCCTAGTCAGTCAAGAGAAAAGAGCATAAAATGAATAGTTTCATGAAGAAGGTCGGTGTCGGATCGGTGGCGCTGGGATTAGCCGTCGGTGGCCTCGCCGCCTTGGGCGTGAGTGGCGCGTCGGCGCAGACCGGCTTCGTCAGCCAGTACACGTTAACGCTCGTGTCAAGTCTCGTTCCGGCTCCCGTAACGACCACGACGCTGGGCACGACGACCACAACGGTCGCGACCACGACGACGACCGCGGCTCCCGTGACGACCACGACGGTTACTCCGGCGTCGGCTGGAATCTCCTCGGACTTCGCGATCAACATCGACACCGCGACGATCTCGGGCGAGACGGACGCGGTCAACGCCGCCTGCTCGCCGACCAACACATTCTCGGTTGGTCAGACGGTCTTGTGGCGCATGTACGGCAAGGACCTGCAGACCGGCAAGTTGCTTCTGCCAGGTGCCGCACCAGGCACCGCCGCAACTGCCGCCACGCCCGGCAACGTCAACACCGTCGTCGTCTCGCTTCCTGGCACCACGACCGGCTCGGTTGCCACCGTGCCAATGTCGTACAGCACGAGGGACGGATGGTGGACTGGTGTGCTGCCAACAACGGGGTACGCACCCGGTGACTACAACTACACCGTCACGGTGACCACCTACCCGGTGGCCGGCGTGAGGGGACACAAGGCCGCGAAGGCGACCAAGACGCACAAGGCCATCAAGGCCGTGAAGACGGTCAAGGCGATTCCCGTGATGACGTTCACGTTCCCCGGGTAACACGTGTGAACTGATTTACCGTTGTACGTCACATCGTCGGCCGCGAGGCCGACGATGTGACGTTAGACCCCGCTTTTTCGAAGATGTGGCTCAACGCGGGCCCGTAAGTTTTGTATCAAATATCTATGTCGTAACTGAAGGGATAACCATGAAGAGTCACACGAACTCGAGGAAGACCAGGATGATGTCGGTCGGCCTCGCCACCGTCGCACTGGTCTGCTCGACGATCATGATCGGCACAAGCGCAGGTTCGGCGACGGTGCACAAGCACAAGGCCAAGGCCCCGATCGTGACGAAGGCGGCAGCTCCAGTGGCGACGGCCACCACACCCATCGTGCTGACCTCGCCGACCCTGCCTGGCGTGGCACCACTGCCCGGGCCGGTCGCGCCCGCGTCGACGCCCAGTACGTCCATTTCTGCGTTGAGCGTCACGCCGTCGTCGGGCTTCATCGGCACGCCGATGACGATCGCCGGCGCCGGGCTGCCAGCCAACACGAGTGTGCAGATCCAATGGGCCACGGCCAACGCAACGTGGGTCGTGGGCGCCGACCCGTCGACCGTCAACTACCTCGGTGCCAACTACACCAAGATCAACGTGATCCTCGATACGGTCACGACCTCGGCGACGGGCGCGTTCTCGGTCAGCATCGACACCCCCAAGGACTTCGGCGGCCAGCACAGCATCTATGCGGTGGTCGGCACCACGGAGTTGAGTGAGGGCAGTTTCACGACCCTTCGCACGGTTACCATCTCACCAACGAGCGGACCGGTGGGCACGCCCATCACGATCACCTACACGGGACTCGGTGACAGCCTCTACACTGGCGGCGCGTCGCTGCTCTACGACAACCACTACGTGGGCGAGATGATGGCGAACTGGACGAGGGGCGTGGCCACGGCCACCATCCGTGCGTCGGGAGCCGATGGTCCTCACACGGTTCAAATAGGCAACGCCATCAGCTACCTCTACCTCAACGTTCCCCAGTCGCCGATTCCCTACACGAACGGCGCCGTTGACACGTTCACGGTTACGGCCGATGATGGCCCACCACCCGCGTCGATCGATTGGCCGGTCAGCGTCGCTCCGACGCTCGCACAGATCACGACCCTCAACGAAGGCGGTCTCGGCGTCAACTCCAACGTCACCGCAACGGCGTCGGTGTCGAGCGGACCCGAAGGCACCAGCGTCACCGTGAACGCGAGCGGGCTCCCGTCTGACGTGACCGCCTCGATCGAATGGGCGACAGTCGTCGGAAACCGCGTGAACTGCGCCAGCACGTGCTGGGCCTTCACGACCCAGCCGATCACGGCGGCAGTGACGCCCGTCGCCAACGCACTCACCGACACCTTCAACGTTCCCTCACCGGCTCTCGGTGGGTGGCACGCCATCCAGATCGTCCAGAACAACAAAGTGGTGGGCCAGGTTCCCTTCTACGTGAAGGAGAGCATCGTGGGCTACGAGGCCGCCGGCTCAACGACGCCCGTCACGTCGCTCAGCGTCGTGCAGGGCCAGCCCTTCCAGATCCACCTCGAGGGCGTCGGCTGGACCCAGCTTGACAACACCGTAGGCGTTGACTACGACAACAGCTACGTGGGTTACGGGTGCGGCTTCAACTCCAACGGCGACGTCGTGTTGAACCTGATCGCCACCGGAGCTCCAGGAACGCACCTCATCGACCTGTACCCGATGCTGTATTCGCTCTCGCCGTCGTTCGCGAGCACGCCCTACGGCATGGTGCCGGTGCTGACCTACGCCCAGGACGATCCTGGTCTGGCGCTCGGCTACCAGCTCCCGGCCATGAGGTTTGCCATTACGGTGGTGGCCCCTCCGGGGAGCTAACCGCCCGACGTCTTCCACGACCTCGCCCCTCGATCGATTTCACGGTCGAGGGGCGAGGTCCGTACACGCAGGATTCGAGCCAGCGGCTCGGGGAGCCACCAGTTCCATCTCCCGACGATGGACATGAGGCTCGGCATCAAGAGGCCCCGTACGACCGTCGCGTCGACGAAGACGCCCAGGGCGAGGCCCACGCCCAGCTCCTGGAGTCCCGCTACCCGACCCAGGATGAGTCCCAGCAGGGCGCCAATCATCACGAGCGCCGCGGCACTGACCACCCGACCGGTATGGGTCATGCCCTCGATGATCGCCGTGTTGGTGCTGGAGCCACCGTCGCGCGACTCGCGCATTCGCGACACGAAGAAGACCTCGTAGTCCATGGAGAGCCCAAAGAGCATCGCGAAGAGGAACACCGGCACCCATCCTTCGATCTGCGAGACGCGATAGAGGCCCAGCGTGTCGGCACCTACGCCGAAGCGAAAGGCCACCACCAGCAAGCCGTAGGTCGCGGCCACCGACAAGAGATTGAGCAGCACCGCCATGAAGGCGAGGATCAGGGAGCGAAAGGCACGCAGCAGCACGAGGTAGGCGAGTAACAGCACGATCAGCATTATCCACAGGGCGTTGTTGTACACACGGTTGAGAAAGTCAACCCCCTGGGCGGGCGCCCCGCCGACCGAGACGCTGACCCCATCGGGAAAGTTGGCGTTCGCGATGTCGTGGGTTCGGATTCTCTCAACGAGCCGCTGGGAGGATTCGTCGCCGAAGTCACTGCGCCCGATGACGATGATCTGGCGGTAGTGCTTCGAGGCGTCGACGTAGGGCGCGACGGTCCCGGTCGACACGATGAAGACGTCCGGATCCTTGGTCATTGCGATGGCCAGTCGCTCGGTGGCCGCCGACACCGCCGGGTCGAGCGCTCGATTCGCGGCTCCGGCATCGATCACGATCTGGGTCGGCGTGAGAACGCCCGGACCTCCCCGGCTCCGCAGCACCGTCAGCCCCTTGGCTGCCGGGCTGTTCTGGGGAATGGCGCTGAGGGATCCGGGGGTGAGTTGTAGCCAGAAGATCGAAGCGGCGCACAGTACCAGGAACGCCGTTGCGGCCAGGGCAATCGCTACCGGACGGCGCGTGACCTGCGTCGCGAGCCGCAACCAGAGACCCGACCTCGTGGCGCTTCGTCGGGTCCTGAAGGGCACTCGCACCGCGGTCACGCCTCGTCGGCCGAGGAGCGACAAGAGCACCGGCTGCAAGGTGAGGGCGCTCAGCATCGATACGAGCGGCACGACGAGGCCGGCGAAGCCGAGGGAGCGCACGAAGGGCACCGGAATGAGAAAGAGTGTCGAGAGACCGAGCGTTACGGCGAAGCCGGAGATCACCACCGTGCGCCCGGCTGTGCGCATCGTGTTCACCACCGAGTCGCCCGGCGTGCTGGAGGGCTTCGCCAACTCCTCCTTGTAGCGGTGAACGATGAGCAGCGAGTAGTCGACGGCCAAGCCCAGTCCAATGAGTTCGACGAGGTTGGGGATGTAGAGCACCATCAAGAAGTGATGGGCCAGGGCGTAGATGATGCTGAGCGCGCCCGCCATCGTGCAGCCGGCGACCAGCAGGGGCATCAGCGTTGCCCACGAGAGCCCGAGCACCAGAGCCAGGACCAGGAGGGCCACGAGGATGGCCAGTAACTCGCCGTGGCGAAGGTCAGAGGTGAGTACCGGCGTGATGTCATGTTGGAGAGCCGGTGCGCCGGTGACCAAGGTGCCGTGCAATCCGGCGCCGTTGAGCGCGCGTCGAAGCACGCCGGTGTAGGACGACGCGCGGGCCAGGTCGAGCGAGGTCGTTACGGTGCCGTAGAGGATCCCCGCGGTCAGCGCCAGCTTCGTCACGTGGGCCGTCGGCACGGAGCGGGCGGCGTCGGTGAAGTCACGGTTGAGCGTCACCATCTCTTTCTCGCTCGGCCTGGTCTGGTGCAAGATCACCGTGAAGCTTCCCTCGATGTTCTCATCGAAGTGATGGGCGAGGACCTGGTTGGCCTGCGCGGAACTGGTGCCGGGAACCGTCAGCGAGGTCGTGAGCAGATCGGGCAGCTTTACCGCGGAAACCGCGCCGAGGAGGACGATCGCGACCCAACACGCGACGACTACGACGCGCCAACGCACGACGGCGCGAGTCCAGCGTTCGAGCACCCCTGCAGCGTACCTTTGCCGTAAATGCGTGCTCTCGACCGGGGTGGCGCTGCTCATTGTTTGTCAATTCCACTTGACACTTCTGAACTGTCAATTTAAACTGACGGCATGGACGAAATGGATATCAACGAGTTGGTCAATTCCGACGACCCGGCAGTTGGTCTGCGTGCGGCGTTGGCGCTGCACCGGCTGGCCGAAAGGGTTGAGGCCAGTCACGTACGCGCCGCGAGGCAGCAGGGTTGGTCTTGGCAGTTAATCGGAGACGCCCTCGGTGTCACACGCCAGTCGGTGCACCTCAAGTATGGAAGGGACTCCCAATGACGAACGCATCGGCCCCCGAGCAGTACCACCCTTGGACCACCTACGTGGCGGCGCGACAGGAGGCCGGCCGTCGAGGCGACTGTCGCGTCGGCACCGACCATCTGCTGCTGGGACTGCTACGGGATCCCGAGATCGAAGGGTTGCTTGGTGTCTCCCTCGAATCGGCGCGGGACATGCTTGATTCGCTAGACCGTTCCGCGCTGGCGGCCGTTGGAGTCACCGCTGATTTTGAGGCGCCACGACGCGCTGATCGGGCCCTGCCGAAGCGGCCCACCGCGACGGAACTCTGGCGGGTTCGAGATCGCCTCAAGATGACCCCGGTCGCCGCTGCGACACTTCGAGATGCGGGTCGACCGATCCACCGTGGCAAGAGCATCACGGCCCAGCAGGTGCTTTCGGCGCTCATGGAGAACCGCGATCCCGATCCGGTCGCCGTCCTGCTGGAGGCGCTCGGGGTGGACGTGCCCGGCGTGCGCTCGCGCATGTCCGTCGATCCTTTCGAGTGACCGGGCGAGCCTTCAAGGGGTCGACGTCGCCCCAAAAGCCTTGGACGGCGGCCCGATCGGGCTCGTGTCCACGGGGATCAGATTCGGATCGACGTCACGACGAAGAGCATCAACCTGCTCGTGAGCGAAAAGAACTCGCCACGCGAGCGGCGCTCCTCATGGCCTTTATCCCTCGGTACACCAATGGCGTGCTGGAGAAATTCGCCCGCCTCGTCCAGGGTGCGTAGAAGGGCGTCGTGACTTCGGCATAGCTCGCTTGTGCCGGCGCGTGACCTGTGCTTAGATAAGGGGGTGACGTCCATTCGTGCGATTGCGGTAGTAGTAGGCAATAGCCACCGGTAGTCACGTCATTACGTATACCGGAGGCCTCCCAGGAAAGGGAGGCCTTTTTCTTTATCTTTTGAGCAAAGGAAGATCGTGCAACTCACCGGAGCTGAAGCGCTCATCAAGAGTCTGGAACAACAAGGGGTGGAGACCGTCTTCGGGCTGCCCGGTGGCGCGATCCTCCCGGTCTACGATCCGCTGCTCGATTCGAGCATCCGACACATCCTCGTGCGTCATGAGCAGGGCGCCGGTCACATGGCCGAGGGTTACGCCCTGGCGACGGGTCGACCCGGGGTCGCCATCGTTACGAGCGGACCGGGCGCCACGAACATCGTCACGCCGATCGGTAACGCACACATGGATTCGACGCCGATCGTGGTGATCACCGGTCAGGTGGCGACGGGTTCGATCGGCACCGACGCGTTCCAGGAATGCGACATCACCGGCATCACCATGGGTATCACCAAGCACAATTTCCTCGTTAAGTCGGCCCAAGAACTGCCGCGCGCCGTCGCGGCCGCCTTCCACTTGGCGACGACCGGCCGGCCCGGACCGGTGCTTATCGACGTGCCCAAAGACGTAAGCCAGTCGAAGATGGACTGGTGGTACCCCACGACGGTCGAAGAGTTCGACCTGCCCGGCTACCGACCCGAAGTGGCGCTCGACGCGGATGCGGTACATCGAGCAGTGCGACTCATCAGTCAGTCCGAGCGACCGGTCCTCTACGTGGGAGGCGGCACACTCAAGTCCCGGGCCTCGGCCGAGTTGCTGGCGTTCGCGGAACGCACCGGTATTCCGGTCGTCACGACCTTGATGGCCCGCGGTGCCTTTCCCGACTCGCACGATCAGCATCTCGGCATGCCTGGCATGCACGGAATGTACACGGCGGTGACCGCGATACAACGATGCGACCTCTTGATCTCGCTCGGCGCACGGTTCGACGACCGGGTGACGGGCAAGGTGAGTACGTTCGCCCCCGACGCCAAGGTCATCCACGTGGACATCGACCCCGCGGAGTTCAACAAAGTACGCCACGCCGACGTTGCCATCCAGGGCAACGTGGCGGCGGTGTTGCGTGCGTGGGACGCGTTCAGCGCGCAACCCCCGCCGCTTAACAACTGGTGGAAGCAACTTCGTTCGTGGCAGGAGCAGTATCCGTTGGCCTACGATGAGCCCGAACTCGTGGGGCCGCTTCGTCCCCAGCTCGTCATCGAGTCGATCGCGAGGAAGGCCGAACCCGGCACCATCGTGACCGCCGGCGTCGGCCAGCACCAGATGTGGGCGGCGCAGCACTGGAAGTACGAGGAACCCGGCACCTTCATCAACTCCGGCGGCGCGGGCACCATGGGCTTCGGAGTGCCCGCGGCCATAGGCGCCAAGGTTGGACGACCCGAGAAGACCGTCTGGTGCATCGACGGCGACGGGTGCTTCCAGATGACCGCCCAGGAGATGGTCACGGCCCGCTCCCAGGGAATCCCCATCAAGGTCGCGATCCTCAACAACGCCAACCTGGGGATGGTGCGCCAGTGGCAGGAGATGTTCTACGACGAGCGCTACAGCCAGGTCTACCTCTCGGCCGACCTGCCTGATTACGTCAAGTGGGCCGAAGCGATGGGTTGCGTCGGGCTGCGCGCCACCAACGTCAAGGAGATGGACGACGTGATCGACGAGGCGAACCGGATCAACGACGTGCCCGTCGTGATCGATTTCCGCACCGACGCGCGCGAGAAGGTCTTTCCGATGGTGGCGGCGGGAGCGAGCAACGACGACATCATGACGTACCAGTCGTATCGGGACCACCAATGACGCCCCCCGAGCCCTATCTCGGCGACACTGATCGAACGCCAATTCGATTGCACATCCTGTCCGTGCTCGTGGAGAACAAGCCGGGCGTGCTGGCACGAATTGCGGGTCTGTTCGCCCGGCGCGGCTTCAACATCTACTCGTTGGCCGTCGCTCCGGCCGAGAGCGACGCCAGGTTCTCGCGCGTGACGATCGTGGTCGATGCCGAATCAACACCGCTCGAGCAGATCGTCGGCCAGTTGGACAAACTCGTGAACGTGGTCGCGATCACCGACCTCGCGCCCAAGAACGCCGTGGAGCGCGAACTGCTGCTGGCGACGATCAAGACCGACGTCGACAATCGCACGAGCCTGCTCGACATCATCGCCGACGCCGGCGCGGCCATCATCGACGTCGACGCCACGTCGGTGACGGTCATGCTGGCGGGGACCCCCGGGGGCTGCGACGATTTGGAGCACGCGCTCGAAGATTATTCGAAGCTGGAGCTTCATCGGACGGGCCGGGTCGCACTCCCTAGACTTGGTAAAGCCAACTCGGCCCCTTAGTCGACCCGAAAGAAAGTTAGTGACATGACCACGATGTACTACGAGAAGGACGCCAAGCCGGAACTTCTTAAGACCAAGAAGATCGCCATCTTGGGTTACGGCTCCCAGGGCCACGCCCACGCGCTCAACCTGCACGACAGCGGCTACGACGTGAGGGTGGGGCTTCGCCCGGAGTCGTCCTCGGTCATCAAGGCCGAGGACGCGGGCCTTCGGGTGCTGAGCATCGCGGACGCGTGTGCTGAAGCGGACGTGATCATGGTGCTCGTGCCCGACACGGAGCAGAAGCGCACGTACGATGCCGATATCGCGCCCTACCTGACTGCGGGTAAGTGCTTGTTGTTCGCCCACGGCTTCAACATCCGTTTCAACCTGATCAACCCCCCGCCTGACGTTGACGTCGCGATGGTGGCGCCCAAGGGTCCGGGGCACCTCGTGCGTCGCACCTACCTCGAAGGCGGAGGTGTGCCGTCGCTCATCGCGGTGCACCAAGACGCCACGGGTCACGCGCACGACATCGCGTTGGCCTACGCCCACGGCATCGGGGCGACTCGAGCCGGCGTGCTCGAGACGACGTTCACCGAAGAGACCGAGACGGACCTCTTCGGTGAGCAGGCCGTTCTCTGCGGCGGCGTCACGGCCTTGGTGCGAGCGGGCTACGAGACCTTGGTGGAGGCCGGCTACCAGCCCGAGAGCGCCTACTTCGAGTGCCTGCACGAACTGAAGTTGATCGTCGACCTGATGTACGAAGAGGGCATCACGGGCATGCGTTTCAGCGTCTCGGACACCGCCGAATACGGGGATCTCACCCGTGGACCGCGGGTCATCAACGACCAGGTGAAGGCCGAGATGAAGAAGATCCTCACCGAGATCCAAGACGGCTCTTTCGCCGCCGAGTGGGTCAAGGAGAACGAGATCGGCCGTCCGCGTTATCGCGAATTGAGGGACGCCGGCAAGAAGCACCCGATCGAAGAGATCGGCAAGAAGTTGCGCGAGATGATGCCCTTCGTCTCGGCGGGCAAGCAGAAGGTGAGCGACATCTCGGGAGGCGACACCGACTAGATCGCCACCCTTCCGCAGGGAGACGCCATCGACGGTGTGACGACGCTGGGATGAAGGAGAGTTCGGGTGGGTGAACCAATCATCATCGGCAGCGAGCGCAGCGAGGCCGGTCTCGGCGCGGGCATGCACCTCCTGCGCCGCGGCGCGAGCGCTCTCGATGCCGTCGAGGCGGCACTTCGACTCTGCGAGGACAACCTCGACGATCACTACATCGGTACGGGCGGTCTGCCCAACGCGCGCGGCGAGGTCGAACTCGACGCGTCGATCATGGTGGGCTCGACCCGGGCGTTCGGTGCAGTGGGAGCCGTGCGCGACTTTGCGCACCCGATCTCGATCGCTCGAGCAGTGCTGGAGAACCTTGGTCAGCACTGTCTTCTAGTGGGCGAGGGCGCGGAGCTGTTCGCGCACGAACGGGGCTTCGAGCGCAGCAATCTGCTGACCGATGAAGCCGAGCGCATCTTTCGCGAGGCGCTCCTTTCGTCGGGCGAATCGGTTGAAGGCGAGAACACCCGCGCCGTCGAGGGCGACGGCGCCTACCGCCTGGTCGCCCTTGAGATCGTCCGGCAATTCCTGCCGCACGACGGTCCCTGGGGCACGGTGAACGTGATCGCGCTGGATGAAGTCGGCGAAATGGTGGTCGGCGTGTCGACCAGTGGCTACCCATGGAAGTACCCCGGGAGGGTGGGGGATTCAGCGCTCCCCGGTAGTGGTAACTACTGTGATCTGCGCTACGGGGGAGCCGCCTGCACCGGACGGGGCGAATTGAGCATGAGGGTCGGCGGCGCGAGGATGGTGGTCGACGCCCTCGCCCGAGGCGACGATCCGGTTGACGCCTGCAAGGCGATGCTGCTCGAGGCGTCGACGTTGCCCGACGACTTTAGGTCCGAGCTGCGCACACTTTGTCTTACGCCCGATGGGCGCCACGGCGCTGCGGCCGGTCAGAGCGGATCCACGTACAACGTTATGACGACGTCGAGCGACGAGCCTCTGGCAATCGCGCGCGAATCGATCAGGGGCGGCGTCTAAAGACTGCCCACGATGTAGTTGATGCAGGCGCACAGCGCCGCCACGTCCTCTGAATCGATGCTGGGGAACATCGCGATGCGAAGTTGATTGCGCCCCAGTTTGCGGTAGGGATCCGTGTCCACGACGCCATTGGCTCGCAGGATCGTGGCGATGACGTTGGCGTCGATTTCAGCGGAGAAGTCGATGGTCCCAACGACGTTGGAGCGCTGGGCTGGGTCCTTCACGAATGGCGTGGTGAACCCTGACGATTCGGCCCAGGTGTAGAGGATCTGGGCCGACTGTTGGGATCGTCCGGCCGAGAAGGGCAGGCCCCCGTTTTCGTTCATCCATTTGATCTGCGACGCGAGCATGTGGATGGTCGCCAGCGCCGGCGTGTTGTACGTCTGGTTGAGGCGCGAGTTGTCGAGCGCAATCTTGAGATCGAAGAACGCTGGCGTCCAGCGACCCGACGACGCGAGTTGTTCGATGCGCTCCACGGCCGCGGGGGAGCAGATGGCGAGCCAGAGACCGCCGTCCGAGGCGAAGGACTTCTGGGGCGCAAAGTAGTAGCAGTCGAACTGCGTGGGGTCGACCAAGAGTCCGCCCGCACCCGACGTCGCGTCGACGGCGACCAGTCCCTTGGCGCCAGCAGGTCGCTTGATCTCCATCATGACGCCCGTCGAGGTCTCGTTGTGCGTGAGCGCGTAGAGGTCGACGGTGTCGTCGACCTGAGCCTGTGGGTGGCTGCCAACGTCGCTCGAAATGATCTGGGGGTCGCTCAGGTGCGGCGCCTGCGAGACGCACGCCGCGAACTTCGACGAGAATTCTCCGAAGCTCAGGTGCTGGCTGTGGTTGACGACGAGGTGAAAGGTTGCCGCGTCCCAGAAGCACGTCGTGCCGCCGTTGCCGAGCAGAACTTCGTAGCCGTCGGGCAGGTTGAACAGTGCGCCGAGTCCGTCGCGGACTTCGCCCACCTTGCTGCGCACGGTTGCTTGGCGGTGTGACGTGCCAAGGAATGTCGCGCCGTCGGCCGCCAAGGCGTCCACTTGCGCACCACGAATCTTGGACGGTCCGGAGCCGAACCGTCCGTCGCGGGGTAGGAGGTGTTCGGGTAGTCGTAGGGCGTCAGGGGAGGTCATAGAATTACAGTCTTGCGGAAATCGAACGGAGCCATCAATGAGCCCAAGAGTAAGTGACCTGCTGAGCGGCCTGGCCCCCAGTGCAACCCTTGCCGTGGACGCAAAAGCCAAGGCCCTCAAGGCGGCCGGGGAACCGGTAATCGGCTACGGGGCAGGGGAACCGGACTTCCCGACGCCCGAGCACATCGTCGAAGCGGCCGCCCGGGCATGCTACGACCCGCGGAACTATAAATACACGCCCACCGCCGGTTTGGCCGAGTTGCGTGAGGCCATCGCAGCGAAGACGAAGCGTGACAGCGGACTGTCGATTGACGCGAGCCAGGTGCTGGTGACCAACGGGGGCAAGCACGCCGTCTTTACGACACTCATGACGCTCCTTAACCCCGGCGACGAGGTCCTGATACCCGCGCCCTACTGGACAACGTACCCGGAGGCGGTGTACCTCACGGGCGCCACGGCGGTTCCCGTCATGACGAGTGAGGCGAACGGCTATCGCGTCACGGTGGACGAGCTCGAGAAGGCCCGTACCGAAAAGACAAAGCTGTTGATATTTGTGTCGCCCTCCAACCCAACCGGTGCCGTGGTGCACCCCGAGGAGGTGGCGGCCATCGGCCGTTGGGCCGCGAGCCACGACGTGTGGGTGATGAGCGATGAGATCTACGAACATCTCGTCTACGGTGACGCCAGGTTCGCGTCGTTGCCCGTGGTCGCACCCGAGATCGGCGATCGCTGGGTGGTGGTGAACGGCGTGGCCAAGACCTACGCGATGACTGGCTGGAGGATTGGCTGGATGATCGGCGCGCCCGACGTGATGAACGCGGCGATCAACTACCAGAGCCAGACGACGTCGAACATTTCGAATATCTCCCAGTGCGCGGCCGTGGCCGCGCTCACCGGCGACCTCAGCGCCGTGGCGATGATGCGCTCGGCCTTCGAGCGAAGATCCAAGACGATGACCTCGATGCTCAACGCCATTGACGGCGTGAGCTGCCCTGAACCCGAAGGCGCCTTCTACTGCTTCCCGAACGTTCAGGGCCTGCTCGGGCGCCCGTTCGAGGGAAAGGTCGCGACATCGTCGGCAGAGCTGGCCGCGACGCTGCTCGACACGATCAAGATTGCAGTCGTCCCCGGCGAAGCGTTTGGCGCCCCTGGATATTTCCGGATGAGCTGCGCCCTCGGTGACGAGGACCTCGCCGAGGGTCTCGAACGTCTTGCGAAGTTCGTCGCCGCGGGCTGAGTATTCTTCATTTCCTTTAGTGTGAGAGGACAAAACGAAAGGTGTAGCGGTGGCTCGTGTACTTGTATCGGAGGAGATTGCGGAGAGCGGCCTTCAAGAACTGCGCAACGCCGGCCACGAGGTCGACGTGCGATTGGGACTTACGCCCGAGGAATTGATCGACGCGATCAAGGGTGCTCACGCTCTCATCATCCGTTCAGCGACCCAGGTTGACGCAGCCACGCTGGAGGCGGCCGGGGACCTCGTCGTCGTAGGGCGCGCCGGGATCGGACTCGACAACGTCGACGTCACCAAGGCCACCGAGCTGGGAGTGATGGTGGTCAACGCCCCCCAATCGAACATCCTTTCCGCGGCGGAGCAGACCATGGCGCTACTGCTCTCTCAAGCCCGCAACATTCCCCAGGCCCACTCGGCTCTCAAGAGCGGCAAATGGGAGCGCAGCAAGTGGGCGGGTGTCGAGCTGTACGGCAAGACCCTCGGCGTCGTGGGCCTGGGCAAGATCGGCGCCTTGGTGGCTCAACGGGCGATGTCCTTTGGCATGCGCCTCGTCGCGTACGACCCCTACATCTCCGAGGAGCGCGCTCGTCACATGGGGGTGGAGCTGATGGACCTGGACACGCTCTTGCATCAGAGTGATTTCATAACTATCCATCTGCCCAAGAACAAAGAGACGACCAACCTGTTGAACGCGGAATCGCTCAAGAAGACCAAGTCGGGCGTGCGCATCATCAACGTCGCGCGAGGCGGCATCGTCAATGAGGCCGATTTGGCCGCCGCGATCCGCGATGGGCATGTTCAGGGCGCGGCGCTGGACGTCTTTGAGAAGGAGCCGACCATCGAGTCGCCGCTTTTTGAACTTGCGTCCGTGGTGGTTGTTCCTCACCTCGGTGCGTCGACGGCTGAGGCGCAGGACAAGGCGGGCGTGACCATTGCCGAGCAGGTGCAGTTGGCGTTGGCGGGCGACTTCGTGCCGTACGCGGTTAACGTCTCGGCGGGCGATGTGTCAAACGTGGTGCGACCCTTCATGGGTCTCGCCGAAGTGCTCGGGCGATTCATCGGCGGACTGCTCGATGGCGAGCCGGCTGACCTAGAAGTGATCTACCAGGGCGAGCTCGCCGGATCGGGCACCAAGATCCTGACGTTGTGCGCGCTCAAGGGCCTCTTGGTCGCGACCGGGCACGACGGCGTTTCGTTCGTGAACGCGCCCCAGCTGGCCAGCGAGCACAACGTTACCTACAGCGAGGTGTCCACCGTGGATTCACCCGAGTACGTGAACCTCATCACCGTGAGGTCGGGCCACCACGCGGTGTCGGGGACCCTGATGACGATCGGCAGTCGGCTGGAAACGCGCATTGTCAGCGTGGACGCGCACAGCGTGGAGATCCCTCCGGCGGCCTCGATGCTGGTGGTGCGCAATGACGACCGGCCGGGCATGGTGGGAATCGTCGGTACGGCCCTTGGCCAGGCTGGCGTCTCGATCGCGTCCATGGCCGTCGGCCCCGATGCAACATCCAAGACCGCCCTGATGGTCCTTTCGACGTCGACCCCCACGCCAATTGAAGTGGTGAACCATCTGCGCGAGACCGGCGGCATCGTCGATATCCATCTCATCACGTTGCGCTAGGGGTCGTCGGACGCTGTCCCATCGACGTTGACCCGTCCTGAACCAATGACGCGAGCTCTGAAATGACCCGCTCGGCCTCAGCATTACGCTTTTAGGCATGTCTCAAAGCACGTCGACGCCTCGAGCCGCCAAACCACGATCGCGGGTTCTTGTTGAGTGGGTCGCCGTCGTGGTGGTGGCCGTACTCATCGCGGTGCTCGTGCGAACCTTCGTCTTGGAGACCTACTTCGTGCCGTCGGGGTCAATGGTCCCCACTTTGCAGATCGGCGACCGCATCATCGTGGACAAGCTCAGCGTCGATTTCGGCACGATCCACACTGGTGACATCGTCGTCTTCAAAGCGCCTAAGGACGTGGTCAAGGACTGCGGCGACAAGGTGACCGACCTGGTGAAGCGCGTCATCGGGGTGCCCGGCGACCACCTGACGTCCAACGGCAACACGATCTTTATCGATGGGCGTCCCCTCAAGGAGAAGTGGCCCCACACGGAACCCCTGGGCTCGCCGATACGCCCGATCACCTTGAGGGCGGGGCAGTACTACATGATTGGTGACAATCATTTTCCTTCATGCGACAGCCGCGTTTGGGGCACCGTGCCGCGTTCGAGCATCATCGGCAAGGTGTTCCTGAGGATCTGGCCCCTCTCGAGGATCGGTTGGATCTGAACTCTCGACCGCGGTCGCCGCGGTGGTGACGATCGCTCGCCGCTCGTCCTGGCGTCGGGGTGCCGACCTACGAGAAGTAGCTGATGAGGTCGACGCGGTCCATGATCTCCTTGGTGAGCAGCGGCACGACGTCGAGGGCGGTCATATTCTCTCTCACCTGGGCGGCGCTCGACGCGCCGGTGATGACGGTGGAGACGTTGGGGTTCTTCACGCACCACGCCAGGGAGAACTGCGCGAGCGAGACGCCCAGTTCGTCAGCGATGACCTTGAGGTCGGCCACCTTCTTGTTGCGGCCCTCGTCGGTCAGTTCCGCCTTGAGCCACTCATAACCCGGCAACGTGGCGCGCGAGCCCTCGGGTACGCCGTGCAGGTACTTGCCGGTCAGGAGGCCGGAGGACAGGGGTGACCAGATCGTCGTACCCAGGCCGATGTCCCCGTAGAGGCGGGCGAACTCCTTTTCCACCTTGTCGCGCTCAAGGATGTTGTACTGTGGCTGCTCCATGAGCGGCTTGTGCAGATTGTGGCGATCCGCGATGTCGTAGGCGGCTCGGATCTCGTCGGCGCTCCACTCTGAGGTGCCCCAGTAGAGGGCCTTGCCCTGGGTGATCATGTCGCTCATCGCCCAGACGGTCTCTTCGATCGGCGTGTCCGGGTCGCCTCGGTGACAGAACACCAGGTCCACGAAGTCAAGGCCAAAGCGCTCGAGCGAACCGTCGATGGCCTGGCTCAGGTACTTGCGGTTGAGCGTGTTCTTCATGTTGACCTGGTCGTGGATCCCCCAGAACAGCTTGGTTGAGACGATGTACTCGTGGCGCTTCCAGCCGAGGTCCCTGAAGGCCTGGCCCATGACCCTTTCGGATTCACCCGCCGCATAGGCCTCGGCGTTGTCGAAGAAGTTCACGCCAGCGTCCTTGGCGGCGCTCAGGCATTCCGCCGCCTCCTGGGCGGTTTCAAGTTGGCTCTTGTTGGCGAAGGTGACCCACGATCCAAAGGACAGGACACTGACCTTCAACCCAGATCGGCCGAGGCGGCGATATTGCATTTCTGACATGTCTTCTCCTTGGTTGAAGCGGCGGTGAGTTGATGGGCCTACGCGGCGGGGTTGTGAGCCACGGGAGGCCAGTCGTCGTAGGTGACCGGATCGGAGTTCCTGGGCCTCTTCACGAGCACGACCACCCCGGCCAACGCGGCGGCGAGAACCAAGAGGAGTGACAATTTGAACAGCGCTTTTAGTAGTCCCACGAACCATAAGGCTAGCCCTCTTGGAGAATCCTGGTTCACGATGTAGTCTGGAAGTGTGACCACGAGCCAGAGTGTCGAGCTACTACTGCAATAGGACGAGCGCGAGTTCGTCTGACCCCCCGCGAGTGCGGGGGTTTTTTGTTTCTCGCACAAAGGCGCAACGAAAGGATGAACATGGCGCGTAGCACCCAGCAACCGAGCCCCATGGCCTTCGCCAAGTACCGTCCCACGGTTCCCGTGGACCTGCCTGACCGCACGTGGCCCGACAACCAACTGACCGTCGCGCCGCGCTGGTGCAGCGTGGACCTTCGAGACGGCAATCAGGCGCTGATCGACCCGATGGACATGGAGCGCAAGAACGCGATGTTCGTCCATCTCGTTGCCATGGGCTTCAAGGAAATCGAAGTGGGATTTCCGAGTGCCAGCCAGCCGGACTTCGACTTCGTGCGCCACATCATCGAAAGCGACCTCATTCCCGACGACGTCACCATCCAGGTGCTGACCCAGTGCCGAGAGGATCTGATACGCCGCACGTACGAGTCATTGCACGGGGCGAAGCGAGCCATCGTGCACTTCTACAACTCCACCTCCACACTCCAGCGTCGTGTCGTCTTCGGTCTCGATCGCCAAGGCATCACCAAGATCGCCACCGACGCCGCGTCCTTCTGTCGCTCGCTCGAGCACACATCGCCTTCGACGGAGTTCCACTACGAATACTCTCCCGAGAGTTTCACCGGCACGGAACTCGACTACGCGGTTGAAGTTTGCAACGCGGTCATCGAGGCCATCGGTCCCTCGCCCGAGTGGCCCCTGATCTTGAACCTGCCCGCCACCGTCGAGATGTTCACGCCCAATCTCTACGCCGATGCCATCGAGTGGTTCCTTCGAAATGTGGACCGGCGCGACAGTGTCGTCCTGTCGCTGCATCCGCACAACGATCGTGGCACCGCCGTCGCTGCGGCCGAGTTGGGCGTCCTCGCCGGCGCCGATCGCGTGGAGGGCACTCTCTTCGGGAACGGAGAGCGAACGGGCAACGTCGACGTCGTTACCCTGGCGCTCAACCTCTTCTCCCAGGGCGTCGATCCCGAGCTTGATATCCGTGACATCGACAAGACCCGACACGTCGCGGAGTACGCCAACCGCCTGCCGGTGCACATGCGCCATCCCTACGTCGGTGAACTGGTGTACACCGCGTTCTCCGGTTCGCATCAGGACGCCATCAAGAAGGGCATGGATGCCATTGGCGACAGCTACGAGGTCTGGGAGGTGCCCTACCTTCCTATCGACCCCAAGCACACCGGGCGCACGTACGAGGCGATCATCCGTGTGAACTCCCAGTCCGGAAAGGGAGGCGTGGCGTACCTGCTCAGCGCCGAGCATGGCTTGGATCTGCCCCGGGCCATGCAGGTCGAGTTCTCCAAGCAGGTCCAGGAGCTGACGGAGTCGTCGGGCACCGAAATCTCCCCCGCCCAGATCTGGGACGTCTTCACCACGACGTACCTGCCAGAGAATCCGAAGATCCAGCTGCTCTCGAGCGAGGTCTCCGCTGACAATCACGTCACGCGGATCTTCGCCCAGGTGGTGGTCGATGGACAGCACGTCACGATCAAGGGCGAGGGCAATGGTCCGATCGACGCCTTGATGGCCGGACTTAGCAACGAGATGGACGTTCATTTCTCGGTGCGCGACTACCACGAACATGCGTTGACGGCGGGTTCGCAAGCGTCGGCCGTCGCCTACGTCGAGGCGCAAGGAAATGACGGCACAACCTGGTGGGGCGTGGGCATGAGTTCTTCAATTCTGGACGCGTCGCTCGAGGCCGTGATTTCGGCCGCGAATCGCCGCCGCTGAAGGGGCGCAGGGATAACCTAGACGAGTGCCTTTTCACGAATTTTGTGCCACTCTGGGGTGGATAGCCGTTGCGGTCGGCATCGTTTCGACGTTCGCGCAGCTGCACCGGGCGTACACCGTCGAGATCGAAGGAATCTCCCTCGCGACGTGGGTGATGTTCGCGATGCTCGGCTGTTTCTGGATCGCCTACGGCGCAGCCGTGCATTCGCTGATCATCGCCCTGGGAAGCCTCACCGTCCTCCCGGTGCAGTTGGCCGTCATCTTTCGTCTCAAGCCGTGGCTTGAATGGGACGTCGTGCGACGATGCCTGATCTTCTTTTCGATCTTCTGTATCGGGCCAACCCTCGTCTGGGGATGGGCGGTTGGCGTCTTGGGTGTGGGTTTCGCGATGGTCGCCAACCGGCTTCCCCAATTGATCGAACTTGCCCGTCACCGTGGTGCCAT
>Ga0182030_10000292_pt1 | contig 88766 bp, 84 predicted proteins | sample 812S3MmetaG_FD_121299 | JGI IMG/M metagenome (GOLD analysis project Ga0182030, IMG submission 121299) | Permafrost microbial communities from Stordalen Mire, Sweden - 812S3M metaG (Illumina Assembly) | ecosystem: Environmental > Terrestrial > Soil > Wetlands > Permafrost | place: Sweden... | reverse complement strand
GATGTGGTTGCGCTTCTCCTTGACCGCCTGTTCGGCGAGCGAAACGAAGTTCGCGCCGATCACCGGAACCCGCAGTGCCTTGCAATACTGCTTCACGCTGGCATGTTCCAAAACGTCGGTGGCCGGATTCATCGCGCCACCTCCGCCGTGATGTTCGTAACTCCGAGTAACTGGTCGTACTCGTCGATCACCGGCAGCGGACGCTCATAGCGCTCCAGTCCGTCCAACGCGAACCGCTCCACCGGCGCATGCCCCAGTTCTCCGAACACCAGCAAATGCCGCACTGCCGCCGCGTCCGTGCAGCCCAACTCCAGCGCCTGCTCGACGGCTTGCTGCAATCGTTGCCAGCCATGCTTGCTGCCTTGCTGTAACAACTCGATCATGGTTCGTGTACCAGTTTGTTTGCCCTCGCGCTGTTCCAGACTCTGCCACAAGCGGTCGAAACTCGGCGGCCAGCGCCCGCTCTCACGCCACTGCTGCAATGGCCGCGATCCCGCCAGCGCTCCCGGCTTGCGCTCTAACACATCAAGATAGTGCTCTAAGTCGAGCACCTGCCGATAGCGTTCGAAGCTGCGCTCATGCCGTGCGACTAACTCCCGCTCCTGCCAGATCTCAACATAAGCCGGCAGCAAACGTGCTCGCACGCGCATCCCCGGTTGGACCGGCGTCGAGTACCAGTTCGTGCGCACCTTCACGCAGCTCTTGCCATCGACCGTCGGGAAACTGGTCTCGGCCAACTCGAAGCCTTCGTCCGCCAGCGCCAGCAGGTGTTCGCGCTCGATCTCCATCGCTTCGCCCACCGCCATCGGCTTGCCTGCGATCCTCCGCTGCCGATCGTGCTCGCAACCGCCCAGTAACAACACGTTCAACTCCGCCAAGTTCGCGACCCGCGGAACCGGCACCAGATGATTGCGCCGGAAGTAGCCCACTTCGCCTTCCACGCCGCCCTTCTCATTGCCCCGTGCCGGATTGCAGAACTCCGTCTGAAAACCCCAGTGCGAACGGAACGAGATCAGCCGTTCCGTCTCTTCCCGCTGATGCCCGCGCAGAATCTTCTTCACCGCGCTCTTCAGGTTGTCGTAGCGCAACAGCTTAAAGACGCCTCCGAAGTAGCCGAACGCCAACTCGTGCGCTTCCAGAAAAGCCTGCTGCGTGGCGTGATAGTAGGCCACATGAAACGCTCCACCGCTGGCCATCGAGCGCATCGAGATCGCTCCGGAAGAAAGTGCTCAAGACGGCAGCGGTACGGGCCGGGATTCCGGGCCCAATCGGTTGGCACACGTTGCGCCACAGCTACCGCGCTTGGCTCGACAAAACAGGTGCGCCTCTCGGCGTGCAACAGAAACTCATGCGGCACGCCAACATTTCGACCACGATGAACGTCTATGGCGGGGCCTTCATGGAATCGAAGCGCAAAGCCAACACATCGGTAGTGCAGAGCGTGCTTCTGCAAGACCGCGCCAAATAGCAAAAGGCCGTCATGGCGACGGCCTCGGTTTTGCAACCCGAATTCTTAAAAGACCATTCCAGACCACAATCGAAAAACCAAATTCCTCGTAACCGATTGAAAAGTTTGGTTGCGGGGGGTGGATTTGAACCACCGACCTTTGGGTTATGAGCCCAACGAGCTACCAGACTGCTCCACCCCGCAAACAGATCATAGCAGCGGGGTGCAACAGGGTCAAACGAGCGGGGATATTTATGATGTTAAGCGGCTCGTGTAGCTACTTTTTCGTAGCGCCAGACGCATCATTGCTCTCAATTTCAGTGTGAACCGAGGGAACTCCGATCAAATGAGGCATTCCACGCTGCACCCCTCACCCAACTCCGGAGTCTTCTCAGGCTCGCGCCCTTCGACTGCGGCAGCCACTCGGGTTCGCGTCTCAAGTTCGCGCCCCCAAAAAATGGACGCGAAGCTGGGGCACAAAAAGCCACATGCGCTCAGGTCCACGCCACACTTCTAAAACAAGTGACCGACCCAGTTTGGCGGATCTGCACCGGGTGGCCCCGCTGGTGGTCCGGTCGATGGCGGCGCACCCATTGGCGGCACGCTGGAGGGCCCAGCAACTGGATGCGAATCGGGCATCTCCTCGCCCGGACGGCGCAATGTTGGCGCATTGTCCGGCCGTGCCTCCTGCTTTTTGGCGACGCTCGACTCTCCCAAATCCACTTCCTTATCGACTCGCACAATCTTCTTCCCGTCGACGCTCATGGTTTCGACGCGCACTACCTCGTCTCCGACAAAGCGCACAAAGTCCACATCCGCGGGCGGAGCGCCGTAGATCCACTCTTCATAATCAATGTCGCCATCCTTCTCGCGGATTCTGCGAGGCGGGCGGCCCTTGGCGTAGATCACCATCTCCTGATTCATGCCAACCAGCACCCGATGATGTGTGATCGCGTCCTTCACCTTCGGCGATACTGTTAGAAGATAGGCATCGAGCGCCGAGGTCGAATCGAAATCAAAAACCGGGCGCAGCAACTGCTTGAGTTCAGGCCCCGTCAACTCGGGCACGTAGCGGTCAAAATAAAGGTCCACGTACGAACCATGCATATTACTGTTTGAATCAGTGGGTGAGCCGGGCGTGACCGTCCCCGCACCCTCGATCTGGATGTGCCGATACCACTTCCCTTTTTTGACTGGCCCCCCGTTGATTTCAAACCGGATGTAGTCGCCTTTGATCACAACGTCGCTGATCTGCGCACGGTCCCCGGGTTTGGCGGCCGGCCCCCACAAGGCCATCAATTGTTGTAGTTCAGGGCCGCTGGGCGTAATCGTTCCGTTCTTCAGCTTCAGCCCCGTTTTTCCCATGGGAAAATTCGTGCGAATGTAGACCAGCTCAGCATTGAATGTGTGGAGAATCGCCTCGCGTGTCTTAGGCGAGATTCTGGGGCCAGAAGGATTTTCAGCAAGGACAAATGGGGACGCAATCAGCAGCACACAAAGAAGGCGGAAGCCAGCACGCCGACCGATGAAGCACGAGCGGAACGAAAGCATGCGGCACCCCAGGCCCACGTCCCAATTATAGACCGCACTTTTTATTCGGTGTGGGGCGAGATTCTTAGTCCTTCGCGGGCAACTTTCAGCGGAAGCATACGCCCCCCAGCCTGCGAAACCGCCTGCGAAACCACTGCTTTCGCGCCTTCTTCCACCATCAGCAGAATACAACCGCCGCCGCCGGCGCCACAAACCTTCGCAGCGCGTCCACCATTCTTGCGCGCGACTTCAATCAGCTTGTCGATTTTCGGCGTCGTAATGCCGGGTACGTTGGTGCGTCGATGTTTCCATTCCTCGCGAATCAGCCGCGCCACGTCTTCCCAATCGTGGCGCAAGAATGCCTGGTGCATGTCGCGCGCCAGATCCACAATCTTGTCGAAGTTACGAATAACGTGCCGGTCTCCATTGATATGTGCCTTGAAAACTTCCCAGTTATTGATCCCCGACTGCCTCGGCGCACCTGTATACACGAGCAAAAAGCGCCGATCGATTTCTTCAGGCGCAACCGGTACTGGTCCGCGATGAATGCCATCCGTATCGAGATGGATGGCGCTGACACCGCCATAGAGCGCGGGATAATAATCCTGACAACCGGTGGGCACACGAATGATCTGGGCTTCGATGTTCTGCGCAATCACGCGCAATTTCTCAAGGTCGATGTCGCGATTCGTCAGCCGCGCCAGCGCAGCGCAGGTTGCGATCATCATCGCGGAAGATCCGGAGATCCCCGCACCGGCGGGCGATTCCGAATTCGTTTCCAGCCGAAAACCCGCTTCTGGTGCAAAAAAGCTCACGACGCAAGCGGCTAAAGCATGCTGGTGCTTTCGCGCGCCGTTCAATTCGGCCAGGTTGGCGAAGGTGTCTTTCCGTCCCGTATCAAGAGAGCGCAATTCGATCTGCGTTCCGGCTAGCGGCGTAATCCGGCAGGTGGTAAGAATTTCGAGCGCAAAATTCAGCGTCAGTGCGCCGGGATGAAACAGGTAGAGCGGCCAGAGATCGACCGTGCCTCCAGCCAGGTCGGCGCGGCACGGAGCATGCGCTGTGATTGTCGCTTCAGCCAGGTCGGCTGAGTTCGTTGCCATGTAAGTTTTGTATCATGGTTGAGCGGAGTTCGGGGTGACGGAACGCACCAAGCGTTGTGAACACATCGGAGTTGCAGCCTAGACGGTTTTTCCGCCCCTTATCGTGTTCCATCCTTATTCGGAATCAGGTAGTGTCTTAAACATTGTGTTTTTAAGACACTACCCGGAATCAACCCGTGCCTTGCCACCAAGCGAAATGCGTGTAGAATTGCGCCTGCGTTTTTTCTGACACTTTGGGGCTTGTGGGAAGTCCCGAATTAAAGTCCAGACAATTCAGTCCAAACAATCGGAGGAGAGATGAAATTGACCAAGATTCTGCCGGTTTGCGCCACCGTATTTCTGGCTGCGCTGTCCGCGCTAGGCCAGGGAGATAAAAGCACCGTCACCTCACTGGAGTTTCAAACACCCAAGAACGGAATGGTCCAGCAATATGAAGCTGGGCGCAAGGCCAAAGCGGCTTGGCACAAAGACCAAAAAGATCCTCAAGTGCTATTCGTCCTGAAGGTTCTCACCGGCGAGGACACCGGATCTTACATCGTGGGACGAAGCGGCCAGCACTGGGCTGATTTCGACAAGCCGGCCGTTTCCGATGCCGCCGACGAGGAGGAGTACGTCAAGGCGATTGGCGGCTACGTTGAAAAGCGAACCGCCTCTTATTATGAGACGCTGCCGAAAGTGAGCTATCCGGGGCCAGATCGCGGTTCCAAATACATGAGCGTGACAACCTTCCATGTCCGCTACGGGAAGGGCGACGATTTTCGCAGCGCCATCGCCCGCATGTACGATGCAGCGGAAAAAACCAAATGGCCCTACCACTACCGCTGGGAGAGGCTCGCCAACGGTGGGCCGGGCGGAGTCTACGTTCTCCTGGTCGATCACGCCAACTGGGCCTCATTCGAAGACGACCCCAGTATCAAGCCCTTGCGCGATGTTCTGCGGGAAGCCTTCGGAGAGCAGGAATCGATGTCCGTAATCGAACGCCTCAATAACTCAATTGAGAAAACGTACAGCTCATTGGTCGAGTTCAGGCCAGATTTGAGCTACATCCCGGGAAAGTAAGCTTCGACTATCTAACCCGCAAGTCTGCTGTCTCCCGGGATCTCTCGCGGATTCCGGGAGACGCTCATACTGCGCAGCGCTGCCGCAGCCCCGAAACACCCTGTTCCGGATTGTTGCTCGGGGCATCAATTCGCCCGCCAATCGCACCCTTCGGCTGCCTTGACTTCCCTTCCCAAAAGTAACCTAGGCGAGCGTACTTCGGTAATGGTGAGCTGTACTATAAACATCTTCGAGTGTCCTTCCGGCAAACTTAGAATATGTCTGAGCGGACCAGTGCATCCCCTTGCACGGCCTGACTGGATTGGCTTTTGGCCTTCAAACTATCCATCCCCGCGAGGATTCCGCTGCTGTACGTCATCCTTGGCGTGCTCCTTACGATCAGTGTGCTTCCCATGTACTTTTATTCGGCACAGATCGAGGGGATGAACCGCGAGCGCCTCAAAACCAACGAAATGCTTCTGCAGAATACGGTGACGCGTTCCCTGGCAGACGACATTTCGCAACATCAGCAGACATTGCGGATGATGTTGGCCAACTTGTCGTCTTCCGTGCAGGTGGAGAGCGGCAACGACATTGATGACCAGCATATCCAGACGCCGGAACTTCGTGCGCTGCTTGAAGACTTCGTTTCCTCGTCGAACGATATCGCCTACGTCACGCTTCTGAACGCCGATGCCAAAGGACTTTCAGCGGGACGAATCGAACCCGACGCCTTTCTGCAGCGCGAACTTGAGCGCGCCTACCAGGCCGCAAACCAGGGACGAACCTATAGCGGCCAGCCGCTGACGGTGGGAAGGGGAAAATCGCTGCGCACGGTCATGCTCGTGAGTTCGCCCATTATGTATGCTGGGCGTTTTCTCGGCATGATCGCTACTGTCGTCGATCTCGATTACCTGATCCGCCAATTGCAGCAAGTCAGCCTGACGGGCCTGATGCCCTACGTCGTCGACAGCCAGGGACGCCTGGTGGCCGCAGCTTCAAACGAATTTGCCACCGGCCAAGAGATGACTCAATTCGACATCGTGAAAAACTTTGTCGATGAAGGCTCCAAGGCTCAACTTGTGGCTACACGCGAATTCGCAATCCACGGCGAAAAACCAGTCGTGATGCTTGGAACCTACAGCCCCGTCACGGCGCTCGATTGGGCCGTCGTTGTCCAGAAGCCGCGGGAAGAAGCCTATCGCGGAATTTATGAAATGCAGCGTACGGGCCGCCTGCTCGCATGGCTGGCCGTGTTTGTGAGCGTTGGCTTAAGCATCTTCTCGGCGCGCCGCATCACCAGTCCTCTTCAGGTGCTGGCGCAATCCAGTCGCGCCATTGCACGTGGCGATTTCTCACAGCGCGCTCACGTCAAAACTCGTACCGAAATCGGCGAACTCGCCACCACCTTCAATACCATGTCGGACGAACTGGAACAGTTCGTCGAAGACCTAAAACGCGCCGCCGAGGAAAATCGCGCGCTGTTCATGGGCTCGATCCAGATGCTCGCCGGCGCGGTCGACGAAAAGGATCCCTATACCCGCGGCCACTCGGATCGCGTCACGCGCTACTCCCTGATGATCGCAAAAGAAATGGGACTTGACCCCGGCTTCATGGAGGTCCTGCGCGTCTCCGCCCAACTGCACGACGTGGGAAAGATCGGCATCGAAGACCGTATTCTGAAGAAGCCCGGCGCGCTTACTCCGGAAGAATTCGAAATCATGAAGACGCACACTACCAAGGGTGCGAACCTTTTGCGTCCGGTTCCTCAGTTGAGCGAGATGCTGCCGGGAATCGAACTCCACCACGAAGCCCTCAATGGCCGTGGCTACCCATACGGTCTAAAAGGCGAAGAGATACCGCTCCTCGCTCGCGTCATTGCCGTCGCCGACACTTTCGACGCGCTGACCACAACTCGCCCTTACCAAAAGGCATTTGAGATTAGTGAAACCCTCCGCATCATTCAAAACCTCTCGGGACAACGCCTCGACCCCCGCGCGGTTGCAGCCCTGCTAGCTGTATTTCACCGTGGTGAGATTTCCCTGCCTAAAGCGGCAGCGCAGAGCGAGACGGCTCCGGAGACCGCGGCGACAACCGCTCCGGCGGCTACGGCTCCCGCATCGCCGGCGGCGGAGCCGGCGCACGCACCGGCGGACACAAATATGGCGAGTACCACGGTCAGTACTGTGACCATGCCGATTACCCTGACTCCAGCCGCATCCGCAACCGACACCGACGAGCATCCATCCACCGACGCTCTCATAGTCGAAACCACACGTTCCTGAAGGCAACTTCTAATTGCGTAATTTGATAACTCAACCTGTTTGGCCCTGAATCGCGAAGTGTTTTTGTTCAAGGCAGGATCGGACAGACGAGCTCGACTAAATTACCGATTACAAATTACGAAATTACAATTACCAATTGCCAATTCTCCCCGGGGCTTCCCCTATAATCGATGTTGAGTTCCCCATGATTCAAACCCTTTTTGGCAGCCTGGACGAGCAGAAGCAAGAGAAGAAGCCCAGCTTTCTGGATCGAATGAAGCAGGCCGTCTCGCGCACACGCGAGAACCTGGCCGAGCGTATCGAAAGCGTGGTTTCGATCGGCAAGGAAATCGACCGCTCGACGCTCGACGATCTCGAAGCCACCCTCATCGGCGCCGACCTCGGCACAACCACCACGCAGGAAGTGCTCGATAAACTCCGCGACAAAGCCGACCGCAAGCAGATTAAAGATGTGGAGGAACTGAAGCGCCTGCTGAAAGAAGAGCTGCTCGCAATTCTGACCTCGACGCCCGAGCGCCCGGTCGCTCGCGTGGATGGCACGCCCGAAGTAATCCTGGTTGTGGGCGTAAACGGCACCGGCAAAACTACAACCATCGGCAAGCTGTCACAGGTGTTTCGCGGACAGGGCAAGACGGTGCTATTGTGCGCCGCCGATACCTTCCGCGCCGCCGCCATTGAGCAACTGGAAATCTGGGGCCAGCGCACCGGCACGGAAGTCGTCAAAACCAAGGCCGGAGGCGATCCTTCCGCGGTACTGTTTGACGCACTGCAAAAAGCGGCCGCGCGCAAAACCGATTACGTGATCGTCGACACCGCTGGCCGTCTGCACACCAAGCAGAACCTGATGCAGGAACTTGAAAAGATGCAGCGCACGGCGCAGCGCATCATCCCCGGCGCGCCACATGAGACCTTGCTAGTCATGGACGCGACCACCGGCCAGAACGGCCTTCAGCAAGCGCGTCAGTTCACGCAGTCTGCCGGAGTGACCGGCATCGTCCTGACTAAACTCGACGGCACAGCAAAAGGCGGAGTGGTCGTGGCGATCTCGCGCGAGTTGGGCCTGCCAGTGCGCTTCGTCGGCGTAGGCGAGAAGGCGACCGATCTGCTGCCATTTGACGCGAAGGAGTTCGTGGAGTCGCTGTTCGCCTGAGTTCTACCCAGCAATCGGTTTCTCGCCTCTCTGCATCCGCCATTAGGCGGATTGACAAGGGTTCGTCTTAAAACACTCGGGGAAAATGTCGGTTAGCGCTATAATCTGCACAAATGAGCCGTCCGCTAGAGTCGTTTGAATTTCTAAACCGAGGCTGGGACATTCGCATACTTGAAACTCAGTCCCTGCGATCGGTATTCGTGATTTTATTATTGGATATGTTCATGCTTGGAATGCTTGCTAGCATGGCGCTCTACGAGGCCGTTCGTTTTCATCGTTTCAATTGGTCCACCGCCTTCCTGTTCCCCGTTTTCCTTCTCGCGATCTTTCGCTATGCACCACTGGTCTATCGTCGCCTCGCACGCTGAGCCACTCCCAGCTCCTTTCCCTTGGCTTCCCCTGCCTCTCCCCAGTGAGTTACTCTTTAGGGTTCCATGACAACCGACGAACAATTCATGCGGCGTGCGCTCGATCTGGCACGTGCTGGCATCGGCCTCGTCTCGCCAAATCCTGCGGTTGGCGCGGTCGTTGTCGACTCCTCTGGGAAAGAAGTCGGGGCGGGCACCCACACCTACGACGGCATCAAGCATGCCGAAGTCCTAGCGCTCGAGCAAGCTGGCCCACGCGCTCGTGGCGGAACTCTTTATCTCAACCTGGAGCCGTGCTCACATCAAGGACGAACCGGCCCGTGCGCTGATGCCGTAATTGCTGCAAAAATCTCTCGCGTCGTGTGCTCGATGCAAGATCCGAATCCACAAGTAGCAGGCCAGGGATTTGCCAAGCTGCGCGCCGCGGGCATTCGCGTGGAGGTTGGTGCGTTGGAAGCCGAAGCCAAAAAGCTAAACGAGGCCTTCGCCCGATTCATTCGCCATAGCGTCCCGCTGGTCACGCTCAAGGGAGCGATGACGCTTGACGGCAAGATTGCGCCACCTCCCTCGGGAACGCTGCATCCAACCGAAGTCGCAGCGGGTGGCTCAACCGGCGGCTGGATCACCGGCGAGATCGCGCGCCAGCACGTTCATCAACTGCGGCATCAGCACGACGCCATCATGGCAGGAGTAGGCACCGTGATCGCCGACGATCCCCTTCTCACCGACCGCAGCGGCTTGCCGCGCCGCCGGCCACTGCTGCGCGTGATTCTCGATTCCTTCCTTCGCCTGCCGGAAATTTCGCGTCTGGTTGAGACCGCGCAGAACGATGTACTGGTTTTCTATTCGCAGGCCGATCTGCCGGAGATCGACGCCCGCAAGCACCAACTCGAAAAGCTCGGCATCCGCGTGGAGCATGTCGCTCCCGCAGGAGTCGCCACGACTGGCGCTACTCCACAACCCGATCTGGCTCGGCCTGATTTGGCCGCAGTCATGCGGCGTCTCGGCGAACTTGAGATCACCAGCGTCCTGATCGAGGGCGGAGCGACGGTGAACTGGACTGCGCTTTCCTCGGGAGTGGTGGACAAGCTGTTTCTCTACTACGCGCCAAAAATTCTGGGCGAGGGCTCGGTTCCGTTCATGGCGAGCCGTTCCACGGGAGAGCACAGCGCAGGCGCGCATCATATCTCTCAACATATTTCTCAACATCGAGCCATCCAAGCACGCCACATTCAACTGCACCAGTTCGGAGAGGATTTCGCGGTCGAGGGATATTTGCGGGACCCGTATAAGGACTGATTATTTTGACCTGCCGATATCCTGGGAGAAAGTGGACTATCCGTCGTTCCCCTCGGAATGACGGCTCATAAGATGTATCGTTGTTCTTTATCCTGAATCATTTCTTAATTGGAGGCATTCATGTTTACCGGAATCGTTGAAGAAGTTGGGAAGGTCGCGAAAATTGAGCAGCGCGGAGAGAATCGCCGGATCACCATCGAGGCAAAGAACACTCCCAGAGAATTAGGAACAGGTCAAAGCGTCTCGGTCAGCGGAGTCTGCCTGACCGCGCTCGACATCAAGCCCGGCTCGTTCTGCGCCGATCTAGCGCCCGAAACTTGGGAACGGACTTCGTTCTCGCGCATTCGCGAGGGCGCGCTCATCAACCTTGAGCTGCCGATGAAGGCCGATGGCCGCTTTGGCGGGCACATCGTGCAGGGACACGTCGACGGCGTTGGCAAGCTGATCGCGTTTGATCGCATCGCCGATTCGGAGAACTGGTGGTTGCATATCGAAATTCCATCCGACGTAGAGAAATACACCGTGTTTAAAGGATCAATCTCAATTGAGGGCATCAGCCTGACCGTCGCTAAGTTGGAGAAGAATCGCTGCACGATTGCCATCATCCCGCATACCGTCGATCTTACAAATTTGGGATCGCTGAAGCCCGGCGATCCGGTGAATCTAGAGGCCGATGTGATCGCCAAATATGTCGAGAAAATGATGAAAGGCGAACCGTCGCAGAATTCGCTCTCGGTTGAAGAATTGGTGGAGCAAGGGTTTTAGAGGCAGTGGACGGTGGGCAGTGACTAGTGGGCAGGAATCACTCGTCAAGGGAATTTGGCCGGTGAGATCCTTTTAGCGAACTCATCAACCCGTTTAGAGTTCGCCCTACTTCGGCCGATTGCTTGAGGAGCGCTTCAGTCATCTCGTGGCCCAAATGCTCCAGACGCTCCGCAAGCAGAATTTGTGTTTCCGCCTCTAGCAGCGATCCCCGAGCGTGTCCAAGAAACTGCCGAAACTCTCCGGTCGTTTGTCGGCCTTGTCCCTCCGCAATGTTGCTGGGAACAGAAATCACTGCGCGGCGGAGTTGACTTGTTACACCATATAGCTCCTCTTTGGGGAACCGCCGATTTACCCGATAAACCTCAGCAGTGAGGTCCATGGGCCTTTTGCCAGACGATCAACGCTCGATATGACTGAACAGGCATTCGGTCACCTCAAGAAAACTGGCCACTGCCCACCGACCGCAGCCCCTACACCTCCAGCTTCAGTTCATCCAGTTCCAGGAATTCCTGGATGATGGGATGATCGGATTTCTCCATCTCCTTGTAAGGACCAAAGAAGATCGCCTGTGCTTCGTAGAGGAAGACGATGCGGTCGGCCAGTTTTTTGGCGAGACGCATGTCGTGCGTCACCACCACCGACGTCAGGTGCAACTGCAATTTCAAGCGGGCGATCAGGTCGCCCAGCAGATTGCCCATCAGCGGATCGACCATGGTGGTCGGTTCATCGTAGAGGATGCACTCCGGCTGCGCCGATAAGGCGCGCGCAATCGCCACCGAGCGCTTCATGCCGGTGGAAAGCTCGCTGGGCAGCACATCGCGCATTTCCTTAACGCCGACCATTTCGAGCAGGCCATCGACGACCTGGTAAATCTGGTCCTCCGACAGCTCTCCTTTTTCACGCAGTGGGAACGCGACGTTTTCGCCCACGGTCAGCGAATCGAAGAGCGCGCCGTTCTGAAAGACCATGGTGACTTTCTTGTGAATTTCTTCGAGTTGCTCCTCGTTGTAGTCGGTGATGTCCTGGCCGGCAACGATCACGCGGCCGGAATCCGGCTTGAGAAAACCCATGATTTCATGCAGCGCCACCGATTTCCCGACGCCGCTGCGGCCCAAAATGCAAACCATCTCCCCAGGCAAAACGTCGAAGGTGACGTTCTTGAGGACTTCTCGCTCGCCGAACGCCTTGGAGACGTTGTTGAATTCGATGTACGGAGCGATGCTACCCGCAGGCCCCGTTTGCGCCACGCCCATGGCCAACAGCATGGCACGAGAGGCGGGTCCGGCTCAAGGCGAGAGATGTGGCGGGGAATACAGTGACGCTGAATCTGCACTGGCCCCTGGTCGGATGGCGTCTTAGGGCTGCGACGCCAGATCTTCCGCGGCGCGGCGGTCTTCGGGAGTGTTGAGGTTGAGAAAATTCTTGTCGGAGAAACCAGCTGCCACCAATTCGCGCTCTTCGACGATACGCAGCGGAACGGCTGCGTACGCGGCGTCGACTTTGTATTTCCCCGCTCGCAGAGCATGCTCGGCGGCAGCGGCAAATTCGCGACGATAAACGGCGCATAGCGGCTGTAGTCCTCTGCCGGTGCGGGGAACGGTGACGATCGCTTGAGTCTTTGCGGCTGCCGCGAACAGAAGGCTCAGGAGTTCAGCGGAGACAAAAGGCATGTCCACGGCAAGCATGACATTCAGTTCCGCTGGCGAATTTAGGAGCGCGGCGTGGATGCCGCCGAGAGGACCGCAGCCGGGGAAAACGTCGGCAACGACCGGAGCGAAATTTGCGAACGTAGAGGGATCGCCCACGATGGTTACACGTCCGCAAGCGGCATTGAGCACGCCGAGCGTGCGATCGAGCAGTGGCTGGCCGGCAAAATCGAGGAAGGCTTTGTTGGCACCCATCCGCGAACTCTTGCCGCCCGCGAGCAGGAAGCCTGCGCGGGAAAGTTGGGGGCTATCGGTCATGGCTCTATCGCTCATGCTTTCGCAAATTTTTCTGCGGCCAAAAGAACCTGCCCGCCGTTGACCATGGTCACAACGGAGATATTCGAAAGTAACCTACCCATAAGAGTTTCCCCGGCAGAAGATGGAATGTTGGCCCGTTATTGGGACACATCCAGACCATGCCACAAACGCTCATCGATGTTCTCATGCTGGGACGCTGCTCGCACGAGTTTTCATGGCCGCGGCGCGCCGCGAATGGAGAGTACTACCAGGTATGTATGCTGTGCGCCAACGCCTACCAATACGATTGGAAAACGATGCGCCGCGGAGAACGCGTCGAAGAGCCAGTGGAAGAAACAACCGTCCGGCGCCGTTCCGGGCAGAGGCAGCCTACTTGGACTCCTCGCGCACGGCGGATCAAGCTAAAAACTCCCATCCGCTATCGCGGAAAGAATCTAAGTACCTGGTATGAGGGCGTCACTCAGAACATAAGCCAATCTGGTGTGATGTTTTACGGTCCGCAGCAGCTGCCAGTCAACGCGATCATGGAAATTATTTTCGAGATGCCGGAAGAGATTTCCGGCCAACCGGACAGCAACGTTTTATGCCAGGGGAGAATGGTCAGGGTGAAGGACGCGATTGAGAATCTAGAGGACGCGTTCGGGCTGGCGGCCACCATCCTCGATTACAGATTCCTGCGCCATCGGTGAACGGGCATCGCCGATTCACGGGAGACCACGACTCAAGTCACTCACGCCTGTGGCGCAATCGCCATCTGAAGCCAGTAACGGTTCTCTGGACCGGGCGCGAACCGGCCGCTTGCCACTTAGAAAGATAGGACTGACCGCCACTGAAGCTGTGCTTTTCATAACTCCGCAGCCTGTGCACTTACGCATACCGGTTACGTGTTTGGGTCACTTCGTTCTGTGACAGCTCTCACCGCCGCTGGTACCGTCGTACAATAGAGTGGCTTCGATATACGCATTCGCTAACAGCGGAGAGTTTGCTCCGCCAAGGAGGAATTCCATGCGTACCTTTCACAATGCCCTGGTTGTGGCGGCCACTATTCTTGCAATGTTGACGCTGGCAGCGGCTCAAGATCAGGCGAAACCTGAAATCAAGCACGTTCCGATCAAGCAGACGTCTGCAGCCTCGGGCTCGGAAATGTACAAATCCTATTGCGCGGCCTGTCACGGAACCGACGGCAGAGGAAACGGCCCCGCGGCCGAAGCCCTGAAGGTGCCGCCCTCCGACCTTTCGGCGCTCGCCAAGAACAATGGCGGAAAATACCCGGCGCTCAAGGTCGCGGCGATCATTCGCGGAGAAGAAGTACTCGCCGCGCACGGCAGCAAAGACATGCCGATTTGGGGCAATTTGTTCTGGACCATGAGCGGCGGACACGAAGCCGAAGTTCAGCAACGCGTGGCCAACCTGAACAAATACATCGAGTCATTGCAGAAAAAGTAGCGGCCCCCGATCTTGTGTCTTGGCATGTCCTGACACAGACCTCTCCTGCGCCGTTCGCTGTCTAGCGCCTGCCGGGAGCGGAGTGGAACGGGTCACCTTGTGGAGACTCCGGACTTTCTTCCGGGCTGGGAATATCCAGATTGACGACGATCGGCTCCTGGCCACTGCGCACGATCACCGCCTCCACCGGTTGATCGCGGCGGGCGTTGAGTTCCTGATGCGGCACGTAGGGAGGAACATACACGAAGTCTCCCGGTCCCGCCTCGTCGACAAACTCCAAACGATTCCCCCAGCGAAAGCGAGCACGTCCGCGGACAACGTAAATCACCGTCTCCAATTCCCCATGATGATGCGGGCCCGTCTTTGCGTTGGGATGCACGACCACCGTTCCCGCCCATAGTTTCTGCGCGCCCACGCGTGCATGTGAGATGGCTTCAGCCCGCGTCATGCCTGGCGTTTGCGGCGTGTTGGAATCAAGTTCGCCGCTGCGAATAATGCGCAGTCCATCTTTCTGCCAATCGGGCTGCGAGCTGGATTCTGAATTGGTCATTTGTCCTCATTTTACAAATTGCAAGCCATGCGGGACGCCAGCCCGGAAAACATAAGCATAGAGAAGAACGATGATTCCCACGATGGCGCAAAGGGCGACGGAATGCCAGGCCACAAAGCGAAAAATTATTCCTTCGTTGCCCACTTGTTCAGTGGCCGATGTGGCGATCGTGATCGACTGAGCGTCGACCATCTTACCCATCACTCCTCCAGCGCTATTGGCGGCGCACATCAGAATCGGGTCGATTCCCAGTTGTTGGGCGGTGATTCTCTGCAGACTTCCAAACAACGCGTTTGAGGATGTGTCGCTTCCGGTGAGCGCCACCCCCAGCCACCCAAGGAATGTTCCGAAGAATGGATACAGCCACCCCGTGCGCGTGAAAGCCAGTCCCAGCACGGCGTCCAGGCCGGAGTAGCGGGTCACATAACCAAGACCTAACATGAACGAGATCGCGATCATGGCCAGGCGCATGCGAACTAGCGTCCTCCAGAAAATCCTCATCAACTTAAAAGGACTCAGTCCGAGCAGGAGGCCCGATAAGATCGCGGCAAAGAAGCAGCCCGTGCCCGTCGCCGAAAGCCAGTTGAAATCGTAGCGCGCAGCTTCTGGAGTTTGCTTCGACACAATTGGCGCGGCGCGTGAGATCGCATTGTGCAGATGGGGAACGTCCCACCCCGGAGGACCTGTGCGGACTTTCCCGTTCGGAAGCACGACCTTGAAAGCCGGAGTCGTGGCCTGATTCATGGCCAGTTTTATGGAGGGCAATCCCCACAGAAGCACAAAGAGCGACAAGATCGCAAAAGGCATCCATGCTTTGAGGATCTGGCCCGCGGTATAGGTCTTGACCTGCACCATGCCATCGAAATTTTTCGAGGGCCATTCGCCGCCGACCTGATCGCTGATTTCAGTAGCGTGCTGTGGCAGAGCCGGCGCCATTTCGTCATAGTCGAAGCGCCAGATTTTTTCGGCTTCCAAAATCTCAGGAAGATCAGCGTCGCGATAATCGAAACCACGCCACCCATAATGTCCACCAGATTGCTGTCGACATAGTTCGACCAGAGAAACTGCGTAAGAGCGAACGACCCACCCACGACCACAATGGCGGGCCATACCTCAAATGTATCCTCCCAGCTAACCAGGGTCCGCACCAGCCAGATGGGAACCAGCACCGCGGTGAACGGAAGAATGCGGCCGATCATCGCGTTCAAATCCGATTCCGGTAGAGCAGTGACAGCTGCGAGCGTGTGCACAGGAGTGCCAATCGCTCCCCACGCAACCGGCGCGGTGTTTGCGATCAGGTTCAGGGCGGCTGCATGGAATGGCTTGAATCCGAGGCCGATCATGAAAGCGCCGGCGATCGCCACGGGCGCACCAAAGCCAGCCGCTCCCTCGATGAATGCACCGAAACAGAAGGCCACGAGCAACACCTGCAAGCGACGGTCGGGAGTGATGGCAGCCACCGACTCTTTCATGATTTCGAATTGCCCGGTCTCGACGGAGATGTCGTAGAGATAAACCGCGGCGAGAACGATCCAGGCAATCTTCAGCACACCGAAAGCGACGCCATACCCAAAGCTGATGGCGGCAAGCTCCGGAGGCATTCGAAAAAAGAAAATTGCGACAGCAACCGCCGTACCGGCACCCGCCATGGCGCACCAGTGTGGCTTAAGTTTGAGGCCCGCCAGCATGCCCAGCAGGACAACGATGGGCAGAGCCGCAACAAAGGTGGAGAGCCACCAATGACCGAATGGATCGTAAATCTGGGTCCACTGCATCCGGACCTCCGTGCCAATGGAGTCTGCTCGGCGACCGAGCGTCGGATATAGTACCACTGGAAGCTCGAATGGCGGGCTGCCCGCTTCTCGCTTGCTGTCAGGCACTTGCGGATGGCCATTTGGGCAGTGACCTTCGTGCTTCGAGGCCTCCCCTCAACCGCTCTATAATCATGCAAACTCAGCTATTACGGGCACTTAGACGACTTGGAAACCATTCTTGAAGCCGCGATCTTCGGTTTAGGGCTGGCATTTGGCAGCTTCCTGAACGTGTGCATCTACCGCTTGCCTTTGGACAAATCGGTGGTCGCGCCGCGCTCGGCTTGTCCGCATTGCGGAAGTCTGATCCCGCTCTACCATAATGTTCCCGTACTCAGCTGGCTGATCCTGCGCGGAAAATGCCGCTCGTGCAAGCAACCGATTTCTCCGCGTTACTTGTTAGTGGAATTACTCACTGGCTTTTTGTTTCTGGTTTGCTATCTGCACTTCGGATTAACCTTCGCTGCTCTCAAGTGCGCCGTTTTCGGCTTCCTGCTGCTCGGCCTGATCTTCACCGATGCCGAAACCAAGCTGCTGCCAGACGCGCTCACTCTGCCGGGAGTCGTCATCGGCATTGGATTCAGCCTGCTGGTTCCTGTAAACGATCTGGCGTCTCGAATCATACCGGGGCTGGTTTCTTTCGCAGTGCGCAGCGAGATTCCATGGAGAATCTGGTCGCTTGCCGATTCCTTGCTGGGAGCGGCCGTGGGCGCATCGTTCCTCTACGGCGCAGCTGCAATTTATTTACGCGCGCGAGGGGTTGAAGGCATGGGCTTCGGCGATGTCAAGCTGATGGCGATGATCGGCGCATTCCTGGGGACAAAACTTACTGTGCTGACGATCTTTACCGCGTCCCTTGCCGGTTCCCTGTTTGGATTGGGCACAATGCTCGCGGTATGGTTCAGCCGCCGCCAGCGGATCGCGGCGCGCGGCGCGTCACCTGCCGACGCTCGCCGGCGCGCGTGGCATTCAGCGTTCCTCGTGCTCCGTTATTACCAGATGCCGTTCGGCGTCTTTCTCGGCGCGATGGCGATCGTGTCATTCCTGTTCGGCGACCAGATCCTGCACTGGTACTGGAGAGCGCTATGAGCATCCTGGCAAATCCTGTATTTGGGCACGCCACCCTGCTTCTGGCCGCTGCCGCCGCCGCTTTCGCGCTGGGATTCTTTTTGATCCGGCGGCTTCGTAAGATCCTCACCGGCGACCCCGGGCAACTCGAACGAACGCCCATGACGCCCGAGCGAGCTCCGGTGCACGCCTTCAATGCCGTAATTCAGCAACTGAAACAGCAAAAGCATCAGCTAGAGTCGCAACAGCTCTCGGAGCGCAGAAAGGCGAAGGCTTCCGATTCGCTGAGTTCGGCTGTGCTGAGCGAAATCTCAAGCGGCGTTTTGTTCCTGAACACGGCTGGGCTGGTGCGGCAGGCGAATGTGGCCGCGCGCACACTGCTGGGATTTTCGTCGCCGGTGGGGATGCAAGTAAGCGATCTGTTTCGCGCGGCTACCGTGCGCCTGCCCAATGATGGATCCGCGGCGCAAATCAGTATCGGGCCAGCCCTCGCTGCCGCCTTGTCTGGGAAGAGTACAGTGCGTGGATTGCTGTGCGATTACACCGCCCCGAACCGGGAACAGCGGGTGCTTGAGGTGACGGCGTCTCCGGTAATTGCCGCCGATGCCAGCCTGATGGGCGCAACTTTAATTCTGAACGACAAAACCGATATGGAGCGCGCGCGCGACGATCGGCGAGCACAGCAGGAGACTTCCGCCAAAAAGGCGCTGAAGTTACGCAGTTCACTCGCGAACATAGCGGGGTATGCAGACCAATTGGCGCACAACCGCGACACAGAACTGGCTCATCAGTTAGCCAATAATATCGCGGGAGAAGCGGAGAAATTGGATCGCGCAATTGACGATTTTCTGGAGGCACGCGAAGCGCAGCCTCCAGTTCATGAATTCAGCGTGAGCGGGCCGCGCAACTGACCCGCGGAAGGATGATTCTATGAAGCGAACGACAACAACGGCATGGATAGCGATGGTAGCTGTTGCGCTGGTGCTTGCAGCCGGCGCGATGCAGGCGCAGACTCAGTCTCCGTCGCTTGGCGATTACGCGCGGAACGTGCGCAAGAATAAGCCGGAGACGAACACGGCTAGCCGTCATTACGACAATGACAACCTTCCAACGACTGAACCGTTGAGCGTCGTCGGGCCAGCGCCCGCTGCTGCCGGCGAGGGCAAGACGGATGCTTCGGCCTCCGACACCAAGGCTGACACCAAGAAGGCAACTGACGAACTACAGCAGAAAATCGATACCCAGAAGCAAAAACTGGATTCCCTAAGTCACGAACTCGACCTGGAACAGCGCGAATACCGGCTGCGCGCGGCCGAGTATTACGCCGATGCAGGCAATCGCCTGCGCAACCCAGAGCAATGGACCAAGGATGAGGCGCAGTATAAATCCGACATCGATAGCAAGCAAAAGACGATCGAGTCCTCCAAGCAACAACTCAACGAATTGCAGGAAGAAGCGCGCAAGGCCGGGCTACAGCCGAAGCCGGACGGCGGCAACAAAGACGCAGACAAAGACGCCAATAAAGAAACACCCAAGGATCAGGACTCGAACAAACAGTAAGGCGCGGTTCGAGTAAGGCAGCTATGTGACGGCCGCATCGCCTGGCGGACGAGTTCGTTCTCGAATCTGCCGGGCGTGATGGCGTCCGTGGATCCAGTGGAACTTCCGCCACTGGCTGGCGGTCAGCGCTCCCAGAACTGGATGGTCCATGATCTTTACGTTGGCGCCGAAGCGGCGCTCACAATCGTCCAGGCCCGCAGCCATTTTCTGAATCTCACCAGAAATCGTGCCGTGCAAATCGTCAAAAGCGGTGCCACGCGGCAAAGAGCGTTCCGGAGCTTTCCTTCCCGTTGGAAAGTAGCCGAAAAACAAGACTACTATGCACCCGAAACGATGCTTTATCGTCGGGCGCGTCGCCAACGGAACTCCGCCTTCCAGGCATCTGGCAATGCCCTTATTCGTGTACTTGTAGGTGAGATGGAGGTGCTCCAGGATCTGCGCCGAGTTCCACTTCCCTGCCGGAGCTTTCTGCATGGCTTCTTCCGGCGCGCTCGCAATTGCGCCTTCCAGTTCCGCTTGCAGCTTCTTAAGATAAGAGTCCATAGGGAGCGGACAAGGACAACACCTGCGCCGGTCATTCTATAGGATTCCGCCGCGCGGTTCAGTACAATGATCGTCGATTGTCACGGATGTCCGAAATTTTGCGCCATCGGGAAAACAGCAATGAAAACTCTATTACTGGCAATTCTGGCAGCGGCCGCAATGTGCGGCTGCTCCTCCGGGCCGAGCACGCCGGCGTCGCAACCGGCTGCAACCAAAGCCCCCGAGCTGATCACAGGAAGCAGCGCCTTCTTCAAGTGCTATATAGCGGCTCGGGGCTGGGCTCAGGATGCGCAACCGTTTCGCGTTGAATCCACCGAGTCCAAGACGGGCGACGGCAAAGCCGGAGAGTGGCGCTCAAGCTTCGCTTCCGCCGCGCAGCATTCGACGAAGGCCTACACCTGGTCGAACGGCGATATTTCCCACGGCACGGAAGACAGCTACAGCCCAACCAACTCATCGACCCAGGTCTTCAACGTTCAGTTCCTCAAGGTGGACAGCGACAAGGCCTTCACGGTCGCTCAACAGCACGGCGGAGCGAAGTTACTCGAGAATAGCCCGCAGACGCCCGTTCTGTTTGTGCTCGAGTGGGACCACCAGACGAGCCAGTTGCTCTGGCACGTAATCTACGGCGCAGATCGCGAGACCGCGAAGCTGCGCGTGACCGTGGATGCATCGACGGGTACGTTTTCGAAAATAGAGAAGTAGGAATTGGCTGGGCAGTGGATACGGCTCGAACGCTATGGCCGCGCAAAATGATCTTTGCAGCAGCCTACTGGTTCGCCTTCCCGCCCAACTTTTCTAGCGAAGCGCGAGCGTCCTTGGACAAAGGGCCTTCCGGAAGAATTTTCAAGTATTGCTCGAAGTCTTTTCTGGCTTCGTCTTTGTCCCCCAATTTCTCCAGGCATACGGCAAGCCGGTACGTCGCAACGGCGTCATTTTCTTTGTAGTAAAGCGCTTCCTTGTAGCGATCCATCGCAGCCCTATAGTTCTTCCGTCTGAAGTAGTAGTCGCCGATCTCGACATCCTTCTGCGCCTTCATCGGGTTCCAGGGATGGAATTCCTGTATATCGGAAGTGTCGGAAGATGTGTTGGCCGAAGGAAGCAGATCACCGACAGCCGACTTGCTATCGGGATGGCTTTTCGCATCGTCGGCAGGTGGAGTGATGTCTGTACGCGTATCCTCGCTGGAACTTTCCTCAGCGTTGCGATCAGGATCGGAACGGGGGATCGAAGAACCTTTGGTGGATGAATCGTGCGTCGACGAACCCTGGCTTGGCGAATCCTGACCTGATGAACCCTGCCCTGAAGAAGCCGGATTCGGCCGACCCTCGGAGCCCTGTGCAGGCGGATTCTGACCGGAGCCAGACTGGCCTGATGACGGCTGGCTTGAGGCAGACTGGCCTGAGTGAGACTGACTCGCGGACGACTGGCTCGATGAACTCTGATCCGGTGAGCCAGATCCAGATGCCGGCTGCTGGGCCAGACAGCAAGCCCCAGCCAGTAGCAACCATGCAAGAGATGCGAAGCGGCTCATCATTGATCTAATTGTAGCTCCATCGTCGAGTGCGATGTCTCGTCTCTTTCTCGCCGCACGGTCTCATGTTGCAAGAATCTGCAAAAAAATCAGGCCGCCCATTTTCAGGCGGCCTGTTTGGCAAAATCCTCCGGGGAGGAGGGGAAAACTTATAGAGAGGGAGGATTCGCGGTCGATGCCTGAGCCGGTGGCTGGTCCGACGCGCCCGTATTCGTCATCAGGCGAATGTCGACGCGGCGGTTCTTCGCGCGGCCGGCGGAAGTCTTATTCGTCTCGACTGGCTTGTCCTTACCCAATCCGATGAGATAAATCTTGTACGCCGGAACATTCTTCTCCGAAGCCAGATATTGAATCACTGAATCGGCGCGGCGCTGGCTGAGGTCATAGTTATAGTCGGCGCTGCCCACCGAGTCGGTCGCGCCTTCGACGGTGATGATATATCCCTTGGTCGTCGAAACGCTGGCCGCAAGCTGGTCGATCGCTTCCTTGGATTCCTTGGTCAGGTTGTCTTTGTTAAACCCAAAGTGCACCGATGTTTCCGCGACCGGATGGTAATTGTCAAGATTAACCACCGTATTGGTGAGAGAGCTCACACGCTGGTCGGCGGTGTTGGCGGCCATCTGAGCTTTATCGGCGCTCTGGCCGGCAGCCATTGCATTTTGGTCGGCTTTCTCGGCGCTCGCCTGCGCTGCCTGGATGCCAGCCTGCGCGCGCTGATCCACGTCCTTAATGTCTTTCGAGTTCTTCGCCGTCAGATCGTCCAACTCGTTAGTCTTATTGATCAGTGGCGTGGTCTGCTGGCGAACATAATTCTTGGTGGAACAACCAATGGACGCCGCAGCGACGGCCACCAGCATTAGGGTCAACCAGATTCGTTTCATTGAGTGAGGGCTCCTTCCCCCAAATGATTGCTCGACTTCTCTTTTTCAGTCCTACTGGATTTTGTTGTTTCCTGGCCCGCAGCTGTTGTCTGCCAATAGCATTTTCCACTAGGCGTCAACGGCTGCACACTTCTATTAAAGCACGAGAGATGCCAATTCGTTTTTGCGAGGAATCAAGATAACAATCTTTGAATCAGGTGGTTAGAGGGAACATCGGGAAGCACAGCTGGGACATGGTTAAGCAATCCCGATATGGACCGTAGAAATTTTATACTGTTGCCGGTGGGCTGACGTTCTCAGCCGACTTCTGCGATACGCGGTAAACGAGGATTTTCACGCCAAGTTTACATCGCAAAAGGCACGCTAATTCCCATCACTTGCAACACTCGGATCAGCTCCCGGCGAGCAACGGCAGCGGTGACAAAGAGGAATCTCTTCCGGTTCTCATCGGGCTCGGCCAGGATCGGATGCTGGTGATAGAAAGTATTAAAAAGCTGCGCCAGATGAAACGCATGCTTCGCCAGATATGCCGGTTCGGTTGTGGCTATGCACTGGCCGACAATATGGGAGGTTTGAGACGCGGCTAGCCAGAGTTCCCAGATCGTATTCCCGGCATCGCCGCTGAGATATGGCCGGAAGCTTTCAGCGGCGATCCTATCCTTCGCTTCGGATAGGAACTTGTCAGCGTCCAATCCACCTTTGCGGAAAATATTGGTGGCGCGCACGACGGCGTATTGCGCGTAGGGACCGGTCTCTCCTTCAAAGCTGAGCGCCTCTTTGAAATCGAAAGCAATGACCGAAGGCTTGGTGAACTTCAGCATGAAGTAGCGCAACGCGCCGATAGCGATTTGAGTCGCAATCGTGCGGCGCTCGGAATCGCTAAGTTCGGGATGGCGGGAATCGACTTCCTTTTGTGCCGAGGCGATCAGCGCATCGAGCAGATCGTCGGCTTTGACGCCGAAACCTTTGCGGCCTGAAACCTCGATCCAGGGACGGTTCTTCTCTTCGTCACTCAATTCGTAACCAAGTTCGGCGGCGCAGCGAGGAGTGAGCGCGACCATCTCGTAGGAAAAATGCGTGTATCGATCCGCGGCTTCGCCATGGCCGAGTCCGCGCAGCGCTTCGATCACTGTGTTCTGCGCTTCGGATTGGCGGGCGTCGATGACGTTATAGATTTCGGCAACGTCGCCAAAGTGTGGATGGTCTTTGGCCGCATTGGGATCGGCAGGTGTGGTTGAAATCCAGCAATCGTGGTCGTTGGGATAACGAAAAAACTTGCGATAGCTGAAATCGCGTCCCAGCAGTCCGAACTTCCACATGTGGTACGCGATATCTTTTCCGACGTAGCCGACGGTGCCATTGGAGCGCACGATCACTTTCTGATCTTCCTCGGAAATCCCTGCCTCCGTGTTCTCTGTGCCTTCTGTGGTTAACGGTTTTGCCGTTCCCGCCCGACGCATGATCCAGCAACCTTTATTCTTGCCTTCGCTCTCATAAGTCAGAACGCCGGCTTCTTTCAGCTTGCTGAACGCGGCATCCCAGAAATGCAGAAGGAGAATCTCGCTCTCACGCGGCAGAAAATCGTATTCGATATCCAGCCGCTCCATGGTTTCCAGATGGCGGCGCAGGACAGCGGTCGAAATCAACTCGGCCAGATGAGCGACTTCGTTGTTCCCTTCCTCGATGGCGTGCAGTGTGGCTGCGCGTGCCGCGAGGTTTTGCTTGTCTTCGTCATACCAGCGCGAAACACGCGCGTAGAGATCCCAGCAGTAGAAGTCGAAGCGGGGCGCTGCCGCCAGTGCAGCAACTTCGGCGTACGATTTCTTTTCGACGTGCATGAATCCCACAACCACATCGGCAACCTGCACGCCGGTGTTGTCGATGTAATTCTGAATGTCGACTTCCCTGCCCGCAAAACGCAGCAGCCGAACAAAAGTGTCGCCCAGAATCGCATTGCGCAAATGACCGATGTGCGCCGCCTTGTTGGGATTTATGCTGGAATGCTCGACAAGAACTTTGCCTTCCAGCCCAGCATCGGCCCGTGTGTGGTCGGCGGCAAGCTCGGCTGCGGCCGCTGCGCGGTCCACGCGGACGTTGATATATCCTGCTCCGGCCACTTCAAACTTTTCGATGCCCTCGACTGTTCCGATGCCCGCAACAATCTCCTCGGCAATTTTGCGCGGAGCCTTGCGCAGTTTTCGGGCGAGTTCAAAGGCGACCGGAAGCGCATACTCGCCGAACTCAATCTTAGGCGGTTGCTCGACCACGAGATTCGGGACTTCTAGCTGATAGGTGCGGAGCAAGAACTCACGCACGGCGTCGGTCAGGCGGCGTTCGAGATAACGGTACAAGAATCCCTCTGAATGGCTGGAGAAACTGTGATTCTAACAAAATCGAGCGCGGCGCGAGTTTGACGCCTGGTAACGGCGAAACCTATGATGAAAAATCGGTCGTTGGTCTTCGGTCGTTAGTCGTTCGCGGACCACAATCGGCGAAGGAATACGTTTTAAAGCTGCGATTCTATAGAGATTCACTCCGGCACAGTCGCGATGTCCGAACGACGGACGACCAACGACGGTTTTCTCATGCGTATTGCTTACCTCGATTGTTTCTCCGGCATCAGCGGCGACATGTTTCTGGGCGCGCTGGTAGATGCGGGAGTGTCCCCCCAGTTACTGCAGGAAACGGTGGCCGCGCTCGAACTCAGCACCCGTCTGGAAATTTCGCGCGTGATGCGGGGAGGTATCTCGGCGACCAAGGTAGATGTTTATGTCGGCGGCGAGAAGGATGCACCGCGCGAGGCTTCTGGGGAGCATCGCGAAGCGCAGCATTCCATTGCACATTCTCATGATCATCCGCGTAGAGATGCTCATCATGAACATGCACAAAAAGACAACCACACGCACGGCCGGTGCCTGAGCAAAATCCGCGCAATCATCAACAAGGCTGCAATCAGCGCATCGGCCAAGGCGACTGCCATTCGCATCTTTGAGGCTCTGGGCACGGCCGAGGCAGAGATTCACAACACTTCGATCGAGAAAGTTCATTTTCACGAGGTCGGCGCGGTCGATGCAATGGTAGATATCGTTTGCGCCGCTGTGGGAGCGGAAGCCCTCGCTATCGATGAATGGGTGTGCTCGCCGCTGAATGTTGGCGGCGGCACAGTGAAATGCGCGCATGGCACTCTGCCTGTGCCCGCTCCGGCGACCGTGAAGCTACTGAAAGATGCGCCAGTATATTCGTCAGGACCGCAGGTTGAATTGGTGACTCCAACCGGCGCGGCAATCGTAAAAACTTTAGCGAAACGGTTTGGCGCATTCCCGGCAATGAAGATCGAGAAAGCAGGATACGGCGCCGGCACGCGCGACTTCCCCGAGCATCCGAATCTGCTGCGGCTGACGATAGGCGAGGGACTCGCGGCGACCTCAGAAGTGGCGACCGACCGCATCGCCGTGCTCGAAGCCAATCTCGACGATCTCAGCCCGCAGGTGCTGGCCTACGCCGTGGAGCGATTGCTCGCCGAGGGCGCTCTCGACGTATTCAGCCTGCCCGTGCAGATGAAGAAAAACCGCGCCGGCGCATTGCTCACCGTGCTGGCAAAATTAGAGGATGCCGACCGCCTCGTAAAACTGATGTTCGCCGAAACCACGACGTTGGGGGTGCGCCGCCGCGAGGAGCAGCGTCAAATTCTGGCGCGCCACTGGCAAAGCGTCGAGACGCAATGGGGCACAGTGCGAATCAAGATTGCGAACATGAACGGCACGGTTTCCAATTATGCTCCGGAGTACGAGGATTGCCGGGCGCTGGCGGAGAAACATCATGTGCCGTTGCGGCGCGTGATGCACGAGGCGGTTCAGGAATATCTGCGGCAAAATGGCGCGCGGAAGGTGTGAAACGAATTTTTCGCTGGCGCATCTGTTATAGCTAACAATTTTTAGTTGGCGATCTGGAGTTGACGGTCCGGTGTCGAGACTATAGTCGATACTGTCCCGAAGACGCCCAAGGAAAGCCGCCCTGGAACAACCGAAGGTTTGAACGAATCAGATTCTGAATTTCAGGATGAGGAGACAGATCATGAAGCGCAGCCTGATGGCAATGGCAGCAGCGGTGTTCGCTTTGGCGACGGTCTTGAGTTTCGCAGCCTCGGCTCCCACGGTGGGTAGCGCGGCTCCGGAGTTCACGCTTCCTTCGCAGGAAGGCACGCCGGTGAGCTTGAAGGATTATCGGGGCAAGTGGGTGGTCTTGTATTTCTACCCGAAAGATTTCACCAGCGGATGCACGATCGAGGCGCACAATTTTCAGCGCGATCTGGGGCAGTATGAAAAGAAAAACGCTGTGATTATCGGCGTGAGCGTGGATACGGCCGATTCGCACAAGCAGTTCTGCACAAAAGAAGGATTGAACTTCAAACTGCTGGCTGACACCGACCATAGGGTTTCGACGCTGTACGATTCGCTGACTACTTACAAGGACATGACGATCGCGGCGCGGCACACGTTCCTGATCAATCCGGAGGGGAAGATCGTGAGGGTTTATCTGGACGTGAAGCCGAACGAGCACAGCGCCGAGATGCTGGCGGCGTTGACGGAACTGCAGAAGGCTGAACTGCAGAAGTAAGAACCGCGTTGGTCCGCGGCAACATCCCAAGATCGGCCGCGGGCAGTCTTCGGTCGCAGTCGGCACGGCGCAGGGAAAATTGAACATGGACTCGCTCAATGCATTGAGAAAACTGTTGGAGCAGGTTCCGGATCGACTCCGTGCGATTCCGTCGGCGAGGGCTGAAATACGACGGGCAGCGGCGTGGTCTCCTAAGGAAGAATTAGGACATCTGCTCGATTCTGCGGCCAATAATCATCAGCGGATTGTGCGGGCTCAGATGGAGGACCGTCCGGCAATGCCGGGTTACGAGCAGAACCAGTGGGTCGCAATTCATGATTATCAGGGCCGGGAGTGGGTGGAGTTGATCGAGATTTGGCGAGCTCTCAATCGGCAACTGTCGGCCGCCGCCCAAGCCGTTCCCGATGAAGCATGGTCGCGGGCAATGACGATCGCGAATTCGGAGCCGCTGACCTTGAAGTTCGTTTTTGAAGACTACTTGAAGCACATGTTGCACCATCTCGAACACATAGGAATCGAAGTGGACGATCTTCAGCCAGTCAGTTCCACGACCGTGTGACGCGGTTCCACGGCTGCCGCGAGCCTCGGGCGCAGCGAAAATGCGCTAATCCGCATCGTCTCGGATAAAATCTCAACCAAGGGTGAAATGAGCAAAACGTTCTACATCACGACTCCTATTTATTACGTCAACGCGCGGCCGCACATCGGTCACGCTTATACGACTATTGCCTGCGACACGATTGCTCGCCGCCATCGCATGCTGGGCGACGACACCTGGTTTCTAACCGGGACCGACGAGCACGGCCAGAAGATCGAGCGCGCCGCGCAGGCCGCCGGCAAAACGCCGCAGCAGTTTACCGATGAGGTCTCTGCGGAATTCCGCGGCCTGTGGGACCGCATGGGCCTCCGCTACGACGATTTCATTCGCACCACATCGCCGCGGCACAAACAGGGCGTGCAAGCGCTCTGGACGCGCCTCGCCGAGAAGGGCTACATCTATAAAAGCCACTACACCGGCCAATACTGTGTGTTCGACGAGCTTTACGTGGATGCAGTTGGCCCGGGTGCGCCCTGCCCGGAATGCGGGCGTCCAACAGAGACGGTGCAAGAAGAAAATTATTTCTTCAAGCTCTCGGCCTTCCAGCAAAAACTGATCAACCTTTACACAGCTCAGCCAGATTTCATACGCCCGGAGACGCGGCGCAATGAAGTGCTGTCATTTGTAAGCGGCGGCCTGCGCGATCTTTCTATCAGCCGCAGCACGTTCTCATGGGGCATTCCGGTTCCCGGCGATCCCAAGCATGTCATCTACGTTTGGCTCGATGCGCTTGCCAACTACATCACGGCGCTAGGTTACGGATCGGCCGATCCAAGTAAGTACGAAAAATATTGGCCGGCCGATGTGCACATGATCGGCAAGGAGATTGTCCGCTTCCATTGCGTGTATTGGCCCGCTTTTCTGATGGCCGCCGATTTGCCGCTACCGAAGGGGATTACAGCGCATGGCTGGCTCTTGTTCGAAGAGAACAAAATGTCGAAGTCGCGCGGCAACATTGTGCGCACCGAAACCATTCTCGATGTGCTCGGGGCTGACGCGCTGCGCTATTTCCTGCTGCGCGAAATCGTCTTTGGTCAGGATGGTTCGTTCAGCTTCGACGCGCTCGTGCAACGCCACAACTCCGATTTGGCGAATGGACTTGGCAATCTTGCCAGCCGAACGTCGACCATGATCACGCGCTATTTCAAGGGCGAGGTCCCGCCGAATTCGGCCCAGACCGCACAGGATGCCGCCATTGCCGAGACGGCAACGAATGTGATCGCTGATTTCGCAGCGTTTTTCGACCAATATCAGTTCTCGAAAGCGCTGGAAGCGGCATGGGGGTTGGTTTCTGCGGTGGACAAGTACATTGTCGAGAACGAACCGTGGGCGCTCGGCGCCAAGGATGACGCGGGCAGCCGGTTGCGGCTGGCGACCGTGCTTTATACAAGCGCGGAGGCGCTTCGGATCGTCACCGCATTAGCTCATCCAGTCATGCCCGAAGCTACGGCAAAAATATGGGCGCAGCTCGGACTCGGCGACATTACGAAATTTAATTTGACGCAACTACGCTGGGGACAACTGCAAGCCGGCACCAGACTCGGCGAAGTACAGGCCGTATTTCCGCGCGCCGACAAATCGGCAATCGAGAGGATGCAAAAAATGGAAGAACAGAATCCAACTGTAGCTGCGGGCACGCCGCCCGCCGCACGTGCAGGAAAGGGCGATGCAGGGACGGGAAATGTAGGGGCGGGCAATGTGGGGACGGGCGACTCGCCCGTCCAGCCGAGCCAAGCTCGGCAGCCCGCTGCGAGCCAGACCGAGCCGGCGAATGCCCCGACAGCCAAGCCCTCCGCCGGAATTCCCGACGGCAAAATCGCCATTGACGACTTCGCTAAAATCGAGTTGCGAGTCGCGCAGGTTAAAGTCGCGGAGCGCGTCAAGGGCGCGGATAAGCTGCTGCGCCTTGAAGTTGACCTAGGGACCGAAGTACGCCAGATCCTCGCGGGTATCGCGGAAGCTTACGCGCCGGAAGCACTTGTAGGCCGCAAGATCGTTATCGTCGCGAACTTGGCTCCGCGCAAAATGCGTGGACTGGAATCAAATGGAATGCTGCTCGCCGCATCAATCGAAGGCGGCCAGCCTGTTCTGGCGAGCTTTTTGGAGGATGTGCCGGTAGGTGCGCGCCTGAAGTAGCTAATCTCTGTAGAGACGCGGCTTGCCGCGTCTCCCGCTGGCAAGGTCACCGGCACACACAGAGACAGGGCAAGCCCCGTCTCTACATTTGCATTCCCGACGACGAGCGACCAACGACTAGCCATGTTCATCGATTCCCACGCCCATCTCGAAGGCAATCGCTACGACGCTGACCGCGACGAAGTGCTGAAGCGCGCCAAGGCTGCGGGCGTAAACGCATATCTCAACATCGGCAACGGCGACGGCCCGGACACTGCCGACTGCGGCATCCGCCTTGCCGAGCGATATGCCGGGCGCGATGAATATCCCGAGATCTGGGCCAGCATCGGCATCCATCCGCATGAAGCGCATCTGGCAAACGACGAGGCCTATGCCAAACTCGTAGAATGGGCGCGGCACCCGCGCGTCATCGGCTGGGGGGAAATCGGGCTGGATTATTTTTACGACCACTCCCCACGCGAGGTTCAGAAGTCAGTCTTCCAGCGGCAGATGGAATTAGCCAAAGCGGCGAAGCTGCCAATCATCATTCATTGCCGACCTTCCGACAACAGCGAGAATGCCTGGGATGACTGCCTGGCAATGATCGCAGAGCATTGGAGCGCAGAGCTTTGGAGCGCGGATCATCGGATCGCGGATCATCAGAGCGTCGAATCCAACGGTTCAAACGCCCTGGGCGGCATCCTGCATTGTTTCACCGGCAGCGTCGAGCATGCGCGCCGCGGACTCGACCTTGGCTTCCTGATTTCCTTTGCCGGCAACATCACGTTTCCCAAGGCACAGAACATTCGTGATGCGGCAAAGATGGTACCGCTCGATCGCATGCTCATCGAAACCGATTCGCCCTATCTTGCGCCCGTCCCACATCGAGGCCAGCGAAACGAGCCTTCATTCGTGCTTGAAACCGCGCGGCAAATTGGCGAATTGCGAGGCATCTCAGCGGAAGCCGTAGGCGAGCAAACGTCCGAAAACTTCCGCAGGTTTTTCCGTCTTCCTTAAAGCACTGCCCCCGCCATCCCGTGTTCGCTTTGGTTCGGCTTCCATGCCATCATGGTCTCCCCGAGAACCAATCACCACTCGCGGAGGCTTCTTCATGGCGACAACGACCAGTACAATCACGGCGAAACGAATCAGCCCCATGCTCGCGACCGACGATATGGAGGAAACCATTCTGTTCTTTCAAAATGTCCTCGGATTCGCGCCCACTCGAAAATCGCCCGACTATTCGATCCTCGAGCGCGACGGACAAACCATCCATTTCATGAAAGCAGCATCCGACGAAGTAATGAAATGCATGCGGCAGCACACCGAGATCTACATCAAAGTATCCGGAATCCACGCCTTGTGGCAGCACGTAAAGACCTTCAAGCGTCAATACAGGATTCGCGATTTGTTCGACCGCAAATACGGCATGACCGAATTCCACATAACTGACCCCCACAGTTGCCTCATCTTTGTCGGAGAACCCACCGTCAAACGAGACTAACCGGCAAATTCGCGCTGGCCCTGCGGCGCAATTGCCATCTTTTGTGCTTTCCATGGTCTCTTCTGATACCCTCATGGTGCGGGTTTTGGGTGAGCAGCCTTTGCGTCGATTGCAAGAAAGTTTGCATCGCTTACCTTCGCCCGACAATCCAGAATACGAGACCTCTTAAGAGTCAATGCCGGACAATAGTTTTGACATCGTAAGCAAGATCGATTTGCAGGAAGTTTCCAACGCCATCCAACAGGCCATGAAGGAAATCACGACCCGCTTCGACCTGAAGGATTCGAAATCGCAGATCGCGCTGGAAGGCAAGGACGCGATCGTCCTGCACTCGGCCGACGAATATAAGCTCAAAGCCATCAACGACATCCTTCAGCAGAAGCTGGTCAAGCGCGGCGTTCCGCTCAAAGGCCTGACGTATGGAGTCATAGAACCGGCTGCTGGAAGCACATCCAAACAGAAGATCACGATGCAGCAAGGCATCCCGATCGAAAAAGCGCGCGATATTGTGAAGGCCGTTAAGGACTCGAAAAAGAAAGTACAAGCGTCGATTCAGGGCGATCTGGTGCGCATAAGCGGCAAAGATCGCGACACGCTCCAGGAGATCATCGCTGTCCTGAAGCAAAAAGATTTCGGAATCGATATGCAGTTCACGAATTACCGGACGAACTAAAGAAACGACCGCCGAGACGCGGAGTACGCTTATTTGAATGATTCATCTCGGCGAACTCGGCGTCTCGGCGGTGAGAATTCAAACTTGAGCACAACCAGCGCCATTAACGGGAAAGAGATTTTCGACCTGCTCCGCGACGACATTGTCGCCATCGAGGAGCAGTTCGGGCAGGACACCGTCTCGAATGTCGCCGCCATCACCGAGATTGGCGAATACCTTCGCGCCGGCGGCGGCAAGCGCATACGTCCCGCGCTTCTGCTACTTTCGGCCAAGCTTTTCGGCTATAAAGGCACGGGCGCGGTCAAGCTCGCATCCGTGGTTGAGATCATCCACACCGCCACGCTGGTTCACGACGACATCATCGATGAGGCGCAGATTCGCCGCGGCCGCCCCGCCGCCAACACGCAATGGGGCAATTCGAAGTGCGTGCTCGCCGGCGACTGGCTCTACATGCAGGCCTTTAAAATTGCCGTGCAGGAGCGCAATTTCGCCATTCTCGACGTGCTCATCGAACTCACGCAGCAAATGGTTGAAGGCGAACTGCTTCAGATGGAGAAGCTCGGCAAGCTCATCTCCTCGCAGGAATATCTCGATCTGATCTACCGCAAGACGGCTTGCCTGTTCTCGGTTTGCATGCGCGTTGGAGGAATTCTGGGCGGCGCGAATGCGGATCAGGAAGCGCGCCTCGGCCAATATGGCCGCGACCTCGGCATGGCCTTCCAGATCGTTGACGATGTGCTCGACCTCACAGCTTCCGAGAGCGTTCTCGGCAAGCCTGTGGCAAGCGACCTGCGCGAGGGCAAGGCGACAATGGCCGTGATTCATGCACTCGAACGCTGCAATCCCGCCGAACGTCACCAGATAGAAACGGTGCTGCGCGATCGCGCTTTCAACGGTGTCACCCACGCCGATATCCTGACCATCCTCAATCGCTACGGCTCGCTCGAGTACGCTTCGAAAGAAGCCGCCCGTTACGCCGACTCGGCAAGGAACGCCATCTGCATTTTCCCGGATTCCGAGATTAAACGCGCCTTGTTGTGGGCACCAGAATTTGTCGTTGCAAGAGAAAAGTAGCTCCGAGCCGCTGGCCACGGGCTTTAAACAACAAGCTTGGAGCAATCCATCTTGTCATCTCCGTACATTCCTAACGCCTGGAGATTGCCTGCTCGTAGCTCCAGCCCGCAGCTTTCACAAAATAGCCGCGTCCTCCGCAACAGCCGCGCATCCGATTGCTATACTACCCAGACCTCTCCGAATGAACGACCTGATCACACTCATTTCGCGCCACCCCTATCTGCTGCTCGCGGCGATTTGCTTTGGAGAAGCCATCGGGCTGCCGCTGCCCGCTTCTCTCGCTTTGCTGACAGCCGGCGCGGTCGCTGCCTTTGGGCATCTGCACTTCTATTTCGTCTTTCTATTTGGTTTCAGCGCCATGCTCTGCGGCGATGTGGTTCTGTACCTCACGGGCCGCAGCACGGGCTGGGCATTGCTGGGATTGCTGTGCCGTCTCTCGGCGAATCCGGAGACCTGCATTCTGCGCTCGGCCGAATATTTTTATCGCCGCGGCAAGCAAACTTTGCTTTACGCAAAATTCATTCCTGGCATCAACACCATGTCTCCGCCGCTTGCGGGGAGCATGCGAATGCGGCTGGAGCAATTCCTGGCATTTGACGCGATCGGCGCGGCCCTCTACATCGGTGCCTACGCGCTTGCCGGATACATTTTCAGCGATGCGCTGCGTGCCATCACGCGAGGATTGCGTTCCGCCGGTTTCGCCGCCGAAGTAATTTTTGCCATCGGTCTGGCCGCCTATATCGCCTATCGTATTTGGATCTATCGCAAATATCGCCTGCTCGACGTGGCTCCGCGCGTTCACGCCGAGGATTTGGCGCGCCGCCTGGCCGCCGCCGCACCCGGAAGCATTCTCATTGCCGACGTCCGCAGCCACGGCTATTACGATGCCGAGTCCGAGCGCATAGCAGGCTCCATCCGCATCGAACCCAACCGCCTCGAAGATGAAATCAAGAACCTCTCCAAGGAGCGCGAGATTTATCTCTACTGCACTTGAGCGCGCGAAGCCACCAGCGCCCGTGTGGCGCATCTGCTGCAAAAAGAAGGATTCAAAGTGTTCGTCATAGCCGACGGCCTGCGCGGCTGGCGCAAAGCCGGCCAACCCGTAGAACCAGTCCCAACAGGAGATGTAATCAAGCTGCCGATGTTTACGTGATTGATGTTTACCTGATTGATGTTCGCCGGATCGATTTTTCCCGATTAGAGTTCACCAGATTGACTTTTCCTGATCGAAAGTAGCGCCGGCTCCCAGCCGGCGGTTCCGAGGCCACCATGGCCTCGGAGTGGGCCAGAGCGTGCTTCACAAATCGGGTGTGGGAAGAGCACGTCTTTAGTGGTTGCGGAAAAGCTCTAGGGTTGTCACGACCGGGAAGGGCACGAGTTCCACTCGTGCCGCAAGCGGCGCCGAATCAAAGGCGGCTTCCAGCCGCTGAGGATCGGGCTGATAATGGGAACATTACACTGCCGCCCCGTCCCCCCCCCCGACATGCTGGCGCACAAAAAGCGAAAGGCCTACAATTGGAGAAGAGGAGGAGAAAGATGGTGATAACAATCCACTGCGCCAATCCTGAATGCGAGGCCTATAAGAAACCCGTCAAATACACGTTTGTTTACCTGCGCCGCAGCAAGGCATGTCTAGTCTGCGGCAGCCTGATGGTAGACGGCGAGAGATCAAACGATGATTTCAAGAACGGCCGCAAGCGTGTCGGCAAAGCACTCGTCGTTCGGGGCCACCATAGGCAGACAAGTTCCAAGAAGAAGAGGAAAAGCCCGGCTAGGAAGCGAACAAGTTACAAGCGGTAAGGGCGAAACGGTTCCGGGTAGAGGCTATTGATGATCTTTCGCGCATTCTTCGACGAGAGCAGGACCAGTCCGCATGAGAATAAGTCACTTGTCATGGGAGGATTCGTTGGACATATCGACGAGTGGAAACAAGCGTCCGAAACGTGGGACGAATGCCTACAAGAATCACCGTCGATCAACCGCTTCAGCCGCAATGAAGCAACCATGCTAAACGGCCAGTTCCGACACTGGAAGCGGTCAGCTGCAGACGAGAAAGTAAAGAACCTAGCTCGGGTAATCACCCAATTTCGCTTGCAAGGCTTCTGCGTGAGTGTGCCGCACTCTTGGTTTGCGAACAGAGACGCGCAAGCATCGAAAGGAATGATCGGGAGTCGCGTCTATGACTGGGGGTTCCTGACAGCGATTTCCGGGGTCTTGCAGTACATGAGCAAATTAAAAGTCGATTATACCGTCGATTTCATCTTTGACGAACGGAGCGAATTGAGCGCTTGCATTGGAATCTATAACGAGATGAAAAACAGCGGGGCCGTGGAAGTCATGGCCCGCGCTGGCATATGTTCGCCGGGAAATGACGAGGAGGTTGCCGCACTCCAGATGGCGGATTTGCTTGCAGGGGAGTTTTCGCATCTGAGCAAGAATGGACCACCTTCGTTGGAGCCGTTTTCGATCATTGCGAAAGCTAAGCCGGTAATCCATGTCCCATGCACTCCGCCTCCGCTGATCCCTGACATACTCGAAATTCAAAAATTGAGTACGGATGTAAAAAGGTCTGCCCATTGCCTTCTTAAGAGGATTTACGGGGACAAAGAGAAATCGTTGGAGGTCTTGAAGGACACAGCTGAACTGCAAAAGCAAAAGGCCTTTTTCGACCTACAGTTTCAGCGCCTCTGCGAACTGTCCAAGTGGCAAAGAAAGGTGGACGATTCCGACGCACAGAAAATCTAGCGTGGTGATGAATCTCGTGGAAGGAACTCGACGGCTGGCCTGCTCGCAAGAACCGCTGCGTTCTTCCCCCATTTTTCATCACAAAATCCTCGTACGCTCATCACAGACCTGCACCACAATCGCTGCGAAGATATCTCGACAGTGCACCATCGAGAACCGCGCCAGTCTCCAGAGACAAACGCATTTCCGGCCACAAACTTTTCACCGCTCTTTGACAAAAATCGCCCGGGCCAGCACCCTCGCAAGTGTACGCCAAACAGAAGAATTCGACGCTAAGTCGAATCCCTTGAAGACTTTGCCTCTAACTACCTTACTATCATCAACTTAACTCATTTTGGGGTAGGGGGGGGCCCCCCCACACATTCGTACAGGAGCGAGCGAGAGCAACGTCTTTTACAAAGTAGACCGGCAGCATTCCTGACACTGCAACTATGGCAAGTGCGCGAGTAGAAACAGAGCACATGCAGAGTGCATGCAATGAGCAAGCGCGGCCCGCTAAAACTCTCACGACAGCCAACCGTGACCGTCATCCTTGGCAGCAGTAAGCCATGATGCTATCTTCGCCTTATGGGACGAGCCTTAAGCCGATGCGGCGTAATTCTGGCGGCCGGCGAATCCTCTCGCATGGGCCGCGACAAAGCGCTCCTCCCATGGCCTCCGCAAGCCAGCGGCAGCACTGGATCCACGACCGGCACATTCCTCTCGGCAGCAATCGCCCTTTTTGCCGACTATGTCGACGTTGTGCTGGTCGTGGTGGGCAAGAACGAACGTAATCTGATGCCAATCGTGTATGCGAATGGCGCATCGCTAGTCGTAAATCCCGAGCCGGAGCGCGGGCAGTTAAGTTCTCTACAGGCCGGCCTTCAGGAAGTGCTAAACCGCGGGCGCGATGCGGCTCTGATCACGTTGGTTGATCGCCCTCCAGTGGCCATCACAACGCTTGAGCTTCTCGAAGCGGCCTTCGATCGCGAGGTGAGCGATGAAAAATGGGCCGCCGTACCCGAATACCAGGGCCAGCATGGGCACCCATTCCTAGCCGGGCGCGAGATGATCGAAGCCTTCCTGAAAGCGTCACCGACATCGACCGCGCGCGAAATCCTGCACGCCCATCAGGATAAAATCGCCTATGTGGCAGTTGAAGATCCGCTCGTAATCGTCAATGTCGACACGCCCGAACAATACGCAGCTTTGCCCGAACCAGCGACACATTAGCAGCTTGCCGAAAGGCAAGCAAAGAACAAGAACCCATGCCCAGAGCCTGCCCTAAGCGTGTCGAAGGCTTCGCGCCTGCATTGTGGGCTAACTCGGGCGAACCTAGACGCACATAGCTGAAATTAGACTATAAGGTTGCCATCATTCATGACAGATCTGAAACCGGAACAAGCCGCATTCATCGCCAGCGTTCTCCAACACTCTCCGCGCATCGCTACGTTTGACTGCGACGGCACGCTCTGGTCGGGCGATGCGGGCGAAGGTTTTTTCTCCTGGGAACTCGACCACGGCATCGTGTCCGATGAAATCGTGCGCTGGGCGCGCCCACGCTACGCCGACTATCGCGCCGGCAAAGTCGCCGAAGATGTCATGTGCGGCGAGATGGTCACGATGCACCGCGGCCTGCGTGAAGAAGCGGTCCAGCAGGCCACGGACACTTATTTTGCGGAGTTCGTCGAGCCGAACATCTTCCCCGAGATGCGGGCGCTGATCGAGCAACTACACCAACGCGGATGCGAAGTGTGGGCCGTCTCCTCGTCCAACATGTGGATCATCCGCTCCGCAATGCGGATTTTTAAGATCCCGCGGAATCGCATCCTCGCGGCCGAAGCAATCATAAAAGATGGCGTAATCACCGACCGCTTGGTGAGAGTGCCTAGCGGACCTGGAAAGGTACAAGCGATCCAATCCGCAATCAAAGCTTCTCCCGATTGCGCTTTCGGTAACGCGATCTGGGATCGTGAAATGCTGAGTATTGCGAAACACGCGTTCGCCATCAACGCGAACCCGAATCTGAAGGAGATCGCTGTCACGAACGGATGGACAATCTACCAGCCAGACTTAAACCACATGGGAGGATAAACTCCGCATCCATCGAGTCCTTTCACACCACGCGCAACAGTTCCTTCAGAGTTTCGATCGCCAAGTGCCCCGCGTGACCGGAAGCTTCGGGCAGGCCACCAACTTCCCGCAGCAGGTCTTCCCTGCTGATCTCCCACGCCGCCTCTATGCTCTTGCCTTTGCCCAGCTCGGTGATCGCCGATCCACAGGCCATTGCGGGTACGCATCCCTTGGCGCGAAAGCGTATCTCCACGATCCGGTCTCCTTCCAGACGCAAGCTCAGTTCCAGGACGTCACCACAGGCAGGATTCTCCAGGCGCGCGGTGGCATTCGGTTTTTCCACGACTCCCGCATTGCGCGGATTCTCGAAATGGTCGAGCAGTTCGGGAGAGTACATAAGATCGATTGTAATGTGCTGACTTTCCAGCAGCGGTTCAGTCTGAGAAGAAGGCGACTTTCTCCTTCGGTGCGTTTTTGCAATGCGCGGCCCTACAATAGACAAATGCCCGCTCCGCACACGCCACGGCGGATTGCTTGTCTGCAGCCCAGCGCCACGGTGATCCTGGCAAGAGTTGGCGCGCTTGATCGTGTAGTTGCCTGCACAAAATACTGCGCGGACGTGGTGCCAGAACTCGCTGGCGGCAAACGGCTAATCGTCGCCGACTCATGGAGCGCGAAGGCAGCAGAGATTCTTGCTGCCGAGCCCGATCTCGTGATCGCCGCCGTTCCTTACCAGCAAGAATCGCTCGCGGAGATATTGAAAGCCGGCGTTCGAGTTCTCGCGCTTGCTCCCCGCTCGCTCGCCGACATCTACACAGACATCGCAATCGTCGCCGCCTGCGCTGACGCCGGCGACCGAGGCGCACAGGTAATTTCCGAGATGCAGTCGGAGATCGACAAAGTTCGTCATGCGACAGCCAGCCTCCCTCGCAAGCGCGTCTTCTGCGAAGAGTGGGGCAAGCCGATTATCGCCTCGCAGCCCTGGGTCGAAGAGCTCGTGCGGGCGGCTGGCGGTGAGTTCCTGGGGAAACCGGGAGCGCAGTGCAACCCGGAAGAGATCGCACGGTTGGATCCGGAGGTCATCGTCGCGGCCTGGTGCGGCGCTGGCGATCGCGTGCCGCTCGAAAAAATTGTGCGTGAGCGAGGCTGGTCACAAACCACAGCCGCGAAGACCTCGCAGGTGTATTGTATTTCCGACGAGCTTCTCAATACGCCCGCGCCCACGCTCATCACGGGCTTGCACGCGCTGGCTGCGGCAATTCATCCCGCTGCGTGGCCAATTTCGGGACCATACCACAACAGGCTGCACCGAATTAAGGAAACTGCGACGGAAGAAATAATCCGCAAGGAGTTGGTTTAGGATTTTGGTTTAGGATTAAAGATCATGGCAAACGCTACAGGCCCTGACAAACTCGACGAAGTCCGCCGGGCCATCGAGCAATTGAATTCGAAAACGCTCTCTGCGGACCAATTCATGCAAGGCCTCGTGATCTTGTTACACGAAAAAATGCTGAAGTACAACTGGGTTGGGTTTTACATGCTGGAGCCGCACGCCCAGCCGCCCGTTCTCGTATTAGGACATTTTCAGGGAGCAATGACGCCGCACACACGCATTCATCTGAATCAGGGAATTTGCGGCGCGGCCGCCTCGTCGGGCAAGACCGTGGTCGTTGACGACGTCTCCAAGGATCCACGCTATCTCGCCTGTTCTCTCGAAACAAAATCCGAAATCGTGGTCCCCATCTTCGTAAACGGCGCCGTTGCCGGGGAACTCGATATCGATAGTCACTTTCCGGCCGCGTTTGGCGCCGAAGACCGCGAACTGGTTGAATATTGCGCACGGCTGGTTGGCAAGCGTCTGGAGGCAGGCCGACTTTAACGGCTCGATCTCGGGGAACGATGATAAAACGGGTAGTCGCTGCTCTTATCGTAAACGATGGACAAATTCTGGCCTGCCAGCGGACGCGTCATCAAGTGATGCCGCTGAAGTGGGAGTTCCCCGGCGGCAAGATCGAAGAGGGCGAGCAGCCACGCGACGCTCTGCGGCGCGAACTCGAAGAAGAACTCGGCATCGAGGCCACGATCGGCGATGAGGTCGCCCGCATTCACCATGACTACCCCGGCGGCGGAGCGGTCGAACTGCGTTTCTTTGAAGTCCGTAACTACCAGGGCGAGATCGAGAACCGCATCTTTCGAGAGATTCGTTGGGTGAGCCGGAAAGAACTGCTGGAACTCGACTTCCTCGAAGCCGATCGCACGCTCGTGGAAGATCTGGCCGCAGGCAAAGTCATCTAGGACAGGCCGTTCTTCGCACTGGCCCGCCCCGCGGCTTCAATCGAGACAACCGCAAGCTGGCAGCGCATGCTATCCCGCCCCGCCGCGCATCAGCCCATACACGTAGACCGCTGTCAACACGATCATGATCACCGTCGTTGCCCAGGCAATGACGTTGAAGGTGAGTTTGTTCACGTATTCGCCCATCAATTCTTTTTTGTTGATCAGCAGCAGCATGAAAATCAGAACGAAGGGCAGAACCGCGCCATTGACCACCTGCGACAACAAGGCGATCTTGATCAGCGGAAGCCCCGGTATCAGCACCACTGCTCCGCCCGCGGCAATGAGCCCCGTATACAGCCAGTAAAAAACAGGGGCTTCGGAGAACTTGCGCTCCACTCCCGACTCGAAGCCTAATCCTTCACACACCGTGTAGGCGGTTGAGAGCGGAAGAATCGAAGCCGCAAACAGCGACGCGTTAAAAAGCCCCAGCGCAAACAGTATGTACGCCCAGTCGCCAGCCAGCGGACGCAGCGCCTGCGCTGCGTCGGCGGCGTCGCGAATGTCGCGGATGCCGTGCAGGTAGAGTGTGGCCGCGCACGCCACAATGATGAACCATGCAACCACGTCGGTAAAAATACAGCCCACGATCACGTCAAGCCGCGAGGCAGCGTACTGACGCCGCGTGACTCCCTTCTCCACGATCGACGACTGCAGATAGAACTGCATCCAGGGAGCGATCGTCGTTCCCACTACACCGATCACTGTGTAGAGGTAAGCGCTGTGCCGGAAGGCCTCCATCTGCGGAGCCTTTATCGTGGCCTTCATGGCCTCAATCCATGCGGGCTTCGCCAGCGCTCCGGCAAAAATGTAAGTGATATAGAAGAACGACGCCAACAAGAAGACCTTCTCAACGCTCTTGTACTGCCCTTTGACCGCGATCAGCCAAACGATTACCGCGCAAATCGGCACTGAGATGTACTTGGAAACCCCGAACAGTCCCATGCTTCCCACAATGCCAACAAACTCGCCCACGACGTTGCCGAAATTTGTCAGCAGAATGCCGAGCATCATGAAGAACGTAATGCGCAGGCCGTATTCTTCCCTGATCAGGTCGCTCAGGCCCTTCCCCGTGACAGCGCCCATGCGAGCGCACATTTCCTGCACCACGATCAGGGCGATCGTAGTCGGAATCATGGTCCACAGCAGCATGTAGCCGAACTGCGCGCCGGCCTGCGAATACTGCAAGATGCCGTTGGCATCGTTGTCGACATTCGCGGTAATAAATCCCGGTCCTACGACGGCGAAAATCAGCAGGATCTGGATCTTCCAGCGTCTCAGAAATTTCATGCGCGCAATTCAGAGGTTCAGGATGGCCAAACAGAATGACCAGAATAAATGCATCCCGCTTTTCTGAACAGGCAGAAACTGCGCAAACGAAAAGAAAATTAGAGTTTGGCGCGCAGCATGTTGATCACATCGTCAGGCGTAATCACGCCCAAAAGCTGTTTCTGGGCGTCGACGACAGGCAGCGTTAGCAAGTTATATTTATCGAAGAGCTCGGCGAATTCCTTTTCGTGCGCGTCTTCCCGGCAGGAAATGAGGGGTTCCTGCACCAGCGCAAGCAAAGGGGTGGCCCCCGGCGCCAGCACAATCTTGGCCAACGGCACCCCACCCGCCAGCGTTCCACGTGAATCGACCAGGAAAACCGTGCTCATGCTCTCCATGCGGCCTTCAAAGCCCCGCAGAGCTTCGATAGCATCGTTTGTCGTCGAGCTTACCGAGAGCGCAATGTATTCGGTCGTCATGCGGCCAGCGGCCGTGTTCTCCTTGAATTCGAGAAGGTCGGTGACTTCCTGCCGCTCCTCGGGCTGCATCTGCACCAGAATTTCCGCAGTGCGCTCCTCGGTTAGATCCGCCAGCAAGTCAGCCGCAGCGTCGGGCTCCATCTCCTCGACGATATCGGCGGCGCGATCCGTCTCCAGCGATTCCACCACCGATTTCTGGACCTTTGGTTCCAGCTCTTCAAGAGCGCCCGCAGCCACTCCCTCGTCGAGGGTCTCGAACACCGCCTCGCGCTCATCCGGAGCCAGGTCTTCTACAATATCGGCAATGTCAGCGGGATGAAGCTTCGCCAGCCGCTCGTGAGAAATCTTTAGTTTCACGCGCCGTGCAGGGTCAGTCTCTATCAGGTCTACAAAGTCCCAGGGAATCTCGCGCGGCGGCAATCGGTGAAGCAGCGCCCGCAGCGCAGCCGCCGGAACCACGCCTTTTAGCAGCCGTCGAACCGCACCTCGCGCCCCGACATCCACGCCGCCAATCTTCAGCAGCGGACGGCCCAAAACGGTGTCTTGATGAAAATCCACATCGTTTACACGCACAACCTTGCGGCCATAAACGTCGATGACCTGCTGGTCAAGCAAATCGCGGCTCAAAAGCAACAGGCCTTCCGCGCCGTCCGCTTGAGCCCAATCTCGCATTGGTGTCAAGGCTCGCACACCGCCGTTGACGGCCGCCACCGCACTCAGCGGCAAAAGCCGGTTGCCGGACGATGTCTTGACGATGATCGCAGCGATCTTCGAGCGGTCTTCCTGTGGAGCGAGCGCCACCTCGCGGACGCGGCCACTTGCCGCGCCAGTCGAGTCGTACACGGTCGAGCCCAACAACTCGCTAAGAGCCAGCGTGCTCATCGTCAAGAGAATACAGAACCAGAGCAGGGGAATCCAGATCAACCGGACGAGCGGAGTAAGATTTTCAATAACGACTTGGATCAGGGCTGCGGCTCCAAAGCGCCTGCGCGTAACGGCAATCGAACTGGGAAACCGCTCACGTGGAACCCAAACCAGGGGACATTTCCATTCTGTTATGACAGAATGTGGGTGTATCGCGTTGACTTTTCCTCACGCTACAGGCACACTTTTTCATTCGCGCACTCCCAGCGCCGCGACGGAGTATTGTGTTACGTCGACTCCGCGAGCCATGGCGAATGCCGAGTCAGCAATCATTCGCCCTATGACCGCAGACCGTGTTTCGTACACGCTTGACTCGACGCTGGAGACAGTCAACCACGCGGAAGAAACAGCGAGCCGGATGGCGTCCGAGGCTGGCTTCGACGAAGAAGAGGTCCTCAAGATCTCCATGGCGGTGCGCGAAGCGGCGGTTAACGCGGTTCTGCATGGAAACGCTTACGACCCGAATAAGAAGGTTTCGCTGGCTTTTGAGCGTACCGCGAACGATCTGATTATTGAGATTCGCGACCAGGGTAAAGGGCTGGATGCCAGCAAGATTCCGGACCCGCTAGCCCCGGAGAACCTGCTAAAGACCTCGGGCCGCGGTATTTTTCTGATTCGCTCGTTCATGGACGTGGTGGAAATTCACCCTTCCCAGACGGGCACCGAACTTAAAATGATTAAGCACGTCCGCAGCAATGCGGACTCCAAGGAGGCTCCCCAGTGAGCATGAAGTCCAGCACTCGTCAGGTGGATGGCGTCACGATTGTCGATCTTAGCGGCCGTATCACGCTCGGTGAAGGCAGCATTGTTCTGCGCGATACCGTTCGTGATCTGCTTTCCAAAGGGCAGAAGAAAATTCTGCTCAACCTGGGCGACGTCAACTACATCGATAGCTCCGGCATCGGCGAACTCGTCAGCGCTTTCACCACCGCCAAGAACCAGGGCGGAGAACTCAAACTCCTGAATCTGACCAAGAAGGTTCACGACCTGCTACAGATCACCAAGCTCTACACCGTCTTCGACGTAAAAGACGATGAGGCCGGCGCGATCAAGTCTTTCGGCAATTAGCCCGGCACGCTAGTTGATACGTCGAAGCGGCAGGCGATCATCGACGCAGAACGGATTGTCGCAGCCGGTGCGACAGCGCAGCGAATTGTAGCGCCAGCAACTTGCTGGCGGTTCCGAGGGCGCCTCGCCCTCGGGGCGCTTCCGCGACGAAAATTCCCGATTTCATGCGATCCCTAGTCGCGATCGTCGGGCGTAAGGTGCCGCTCGTGCTTCCCTTTTCGGGAGCCCTCACGATAATTATTGACGGTCGCGCAGGCTCAACGCCGCCACTTGACTCTTACAATTGAAGCAGAGGCTCTAGGCGGCCTCGGCTTTATGCGCTTTCCTGACCTGATCTTCTTCGCTGGAATTGTCCTGGCGACAAGCGTATTTGGCAGCGCCAGTAGCCATTCCAACTTGAATCCCTTTCGCACCAATTCGTCTCCGGGCAGTTCTTCCGAGAATAAAGAACTTCAGAACTGCCTCTCGGTGGCAGACGCCCAGAAACACGTCGGTAAAACAAACTGCGTCAAAGGCACGGTTGTGCGCGTGGAGGAAGGAAACAACGGCGTGACCTTCCTCGACTTCTGCACCGACTACCACGCGTGCCCATTCACCGTCGTGGTGTTTCGCGGCGATCTTAAGTCAATCGGCGACGTTCGCCAGCTGCAAGGCCGCGCCATCACAATTAAAGGCAGGATCGAAGAATATGGCGAGCGCGCCGAAATCGTCCTGCGCCATCCCCAGCAACTCGGCGACAGCGCATCTCAATTGACCGCGCTTCCCAAGGACTACGACGTCGAACGCCAAGGCCACTACAGCGCCGGAACCTTCCGCGCAACAAAGGCAAAGAAATCCAGGCAGGCGCCTCAAAGCGCGCCGGATTCACTCGAAGATCCCGAAGTTCCGTAGACCAGTCCGAGTTCATATCCGCTAGTCATCATTAAAGATGAACCGCAAAAAAAAAACTGCTTCAAGCCGGTTAGCTTGAAGCAGCAGCTTTCTCAATTGCTTCCAAGTTTAGAAGCGGACCACAATACCGGTTGTGATCCTGACATTATTGCTCTGGCTGAATGATGGAATGGTCACGTCCGCAACCGTCTTACTTCCAAAATGGTAGTAAACCCAGTCAGCATCAATAAGGCGAACTGCGAACATCTTATTGATCTTGGCATCCACGCCGCCGCCGATCATCATGGTGAAACCGTTCTGGGAAATGGAAACCCCAGACTCTGACTCGCTCAGGCGGATTCCTCCGAATAGTGCGTGGGCGAATGGCTTTATCAGGCCCATATGCGCAGAAACTACAGGGCCGCCGGTGTAGGTATACACGTGATCGGAAACGCTGGTGGAAAACCCTTCCACGTTGCTGTTGATCGTAGCATAGGTTCCGCCGAAATCTCCCTCGACTCCTAGATACTTGCTGAGGTTGCCTCTAAGTGAAGCGTCCCATCCATTGAAGCCCTGACTACTATTGGGTTCGCTCTGGCCATCTATAGTAATGGTTCCGGTGTGCAAATATTGATATCCGCCGAACACTTCCACTTTGTCCTGAGCCATCAAAGGAACTGACAGCGCGGGTGGGAGCGCAAGGACATACAAACGTTTGGCACCAAGAGAGAATAACTTTCGTTACTGCCAGACTGACCTAACCAAGGTCAAGCGACTTAGCCACTGAGAATCCGCTGATGTGCGGCAGCCTACCCGCTATGCCGACTTTCCGGAGTGTCATGGACAGGATAAGACTTAGGCTCCGGCACATGCTTTTCATCAGTTATCAACATCTTAGGATGCCGAACTGAAAGACTTACGTTGAAGTCTCATCATGAGAAAGCTTCCGCCATCTCGCCTTTTACACCATCCCGCGCCGTAACTCTTCCAGCGGATACTTCGTCCCCCGCCAGACAATGCCGCCGTTCCATAAGGTGTGGAACATCGATTGCATCATTGTGTACATGAAGAACGCGGTGCTAACTGGATGCAGAAAGAAATAATAGGGCGCCACATCCGACCGGCTCGACATTCCGTAGTAGATCGCAAACAGCGATAGCAGCGCGATCGCATAAGGCAGACGAGCCCATCCATGGGCCAGCCAAACGCCAAGAAACGGTCCCCAATTCAAAAACGCCAGCCCGACGATAGACGCCACAGTCCGAGGCCATTGAAACGACATCACCGCAAAAAAGTTCTTTGTCAGATTGTTGACGATTCCAAATGCGCCTCGCGCCCAGCGCAGAGAAATCAAGTCTTCGCCAAACACGTTGCGCTGCGCGTACCCGGCGTTCTTCACCACCTTACCGAGTTTCATATCGTCGAGCACTTCCATCCGGAGCGCTTTATATGTGCCGATTGCGTCATACACCGGCCGCCGGACCATGTTGAACGCTCCCACTCCCATGTGGTCCCGCGCCTTCGGATCGGCCACTTTCCATGGACGATGTCCGAACACGAACAGCGCTTGAAAAAACGCAATCATCATGCGCTCACCCGGACGCTTCATGATCATGCGCGGAAACAGCACCACATGATCCGCCTTTTCAGACTCGGCATAAGCCATTACTCGCCGCACCGAATCCGGCTTGAATAAAACATCAGCGTCGGTGAAAATCAGCCAATCCCCTGCCGCCTGGGCCGCTGCGGTCCACATGGCGTGCGTTTTGCCCATCCAGCCTGGCGGCAAATCCGAAACGTGGATGACCGTCAGCCTTGTAGCGCGGACACTCCTGTCCGCGCCTGCCTGCAGTTCCAGTGCGGTCAACCCGCGGACAGCGCCTGCCCTGAGCGAGCGGAGCGAGTCGAAGGGAGTGTCCGCCCCACTCGATCCAGCGGAAACCTCTTCCATGATTTGCCCTGTGCGATCCGTCGAGCGATCATCCACCGCGATGATTTCGTAATTCGAATATTCAAGGGCCAGCAATTCCTCGAGCGTCGCGCGAATATCGCGCTCTTCATTGCGCGCGGGAACGATGATGCTGACGCGAGGCTCACCACTGGGAGTCGGTAGCTTGCGGTCCCATTCCGGCCGAGCCACGTCGGCGATGCGCGGCATGCCAATCGCCGCTTCGACAACGCGGGAAAACCACGCCAGCGCGAGAATGCTGCCGGCAATCCAATGAACAATCTGCCAAGTCATTTTAGGAGGATGCTCCAGAAACACCAGACGACGCTTCTGCGCCGTCCACACGTAACGGCGGCGCAAATCGCACACCGTAGAGGAGAATTGCGGACGAAACCACCATCGCGATCACAGGCAGGATAAAGGCGGTCTGCAAAGAGTGTTTATCCGCGACCCATCCCATCATGGTTGGAGAAGGCACGTCCCCCAAAATATGAATGATGAAGATGTTCACCGCGATCGCCGTCGCGCGAATGTGCGCACCCACCGAATTGATCACCGCCGCATTCAGCGGTGAGGTATTGAGCAACAGCAGGAACGCGGCCACGGCGATCGCCGGCACCATAGCCTTTCCCTGCGCAAACAGCGCAACAATCATCACCGGCACGCCCAGAGCAAGGCTCACCGCTGAAACCAGATAATAAGCACTCTTCATGCGAGGCAGCAGATAATCGCCCAGCCATCCACCGGCGAGCGAGGCGACGATTCCATCGATCACAATGATGATGCCAAAAGTAAAGTTCGCAGCCGCAAGCGAGTAATGCCGTTCGCTGTACAGAAATTGCGGCATCCATACCTGAATTCCGCCCAGCGAATACGTCATGAAAGCCATGCCCAGGGTCGCGGTCAAGAACGCCGGGTTGCGCACCAGGCCTAGAACCGTGCCCCGCTCCGGAGTTTCTTTGAGCGAGTCAAACTGCCCGCGCTCGGGCTCCTTCAAAAACAACACGGCGAGTGCCAGCAGGAAGCCCGGCGCCGCCGCGATGTAGAACGGGAAACGCCATCCGTAGTGCGGCGCTAGATTGCCGCCCAAAAGATAACCGGCCGCCGAGCCGACAGGAATCGCCAGGTAAAACACGCCCAGGATCCGGCCGCGTTTCTGCTCCGCAAAAAGATCTGCCACAAACGTTGGCGCAATGGTGACAAACGTCGCCTCCCCGATCCCGACCAGAGTGTGCCGAATCAGCAACTCGGTGTAAGTGTGAGTAACCGCCGTGAGAAGCGTAAGTCCGCTCCAAAAAATCGCACCCAACGAGATGATCAGCTTGCGCGAATAGCGGTCAGCCAGCGGCCCAACGAACGGGGCCGCGATCATGTAGAAACCGAGAAAAGCGCTCGTCAAATATCCGATCTGCGCCTTGCTCAGATGGAACTCATCCTGCACCAGCGGTTGCACCGCAAACAGCACATTGCGGTCCGCATAGTTGAGCAGATTCAGCGCGGTGAGCACGATCAGCGCGGTGCGGGGATAGAGTTTCGTCGAGGCCACGGGTCGAGCGAATATAGCACGCAGGAGATTGCAGAAGTAAGAAGTCGGATTGCAGACGTGGAAGCGTTCGAGTCCTTCACCTCTGCAATCTGACCTCTCGCCTCCGACCTCGATTCCCTCGCGGCCACTTCGCCACCACCACCGTCGAAAGCCCGCCCCGCGGACGAAAATCGCCTTTCACTTCCGCCCACACCGGCTTGGCCCATCGCACCACGTCTTCCAGCACCTGATTGACGATATTCTCCTGAAAAATGCCAAGGTTGCGGTACGACTGCAAATACTCTTTCAGCGACTTCAACTCCAGGCAGTGACGATCCGGCATGTAGCGAATCACAATCGTCCCAAAATCCGGCAAGCCCGTCTTCGGGCAGACAGACGTAAACTCCGGGTCGTCCACTACAATCTCATACCCCGGAAACTGGTTCGGCCAAGTTTCAATCTCAGGAAAGTTGTAGTCAAGTCCAGCACTGGCGTGCTCGTCGGTGTAGCGGCGCGATTTCGGCATGGGTCCTCACGGTGCAGCGCATTGTTTCGCGAAACAAACACTTCGCAACACTATTTCGCAGCTCATTGTACCGACCCAGCATTCCGCGCCGCAAAATTCTCACGTTTTATCTGACGCGAACTCCGCACCCTCCGCATCAAATCAGATAAGCATATGTACAATTCCGCCGCCTCCCGGTGGCCCTTGAGTGGTACATTTAAGCTTACGTTATCTCCGTATGCCATTGAATACAAATAGCCCCCGGCGCCAGAAACGGCGCGGGTGGATCGTGCCTGCGCTGGTTTTGGCGGTCGTTGCCATCTTGGCGGCGTTGGTGTCGCGCCGCAGCGATCCGGTCGAAGTGCGCACTGCCCAAGCTAGGCAACGCTCCGTTCGCAGCGTGATCTCAACCAACGGCAAGATTGAGACCGTCAACAATTTTGAGGCCCACGCGCCTAACTCCACCACTGTGAAACGCATTCTTGTCGCGGAGGGCGCCGTTGTCAAAAAAGGCCAACTGCTGTTGGTCCTCGACGATGCCGACCTGCGAGTGCAGGCCGCCCGCGCTTTGGCCCAACTGAAGGCCGCTCAAGCCGATCTCGCCGCCGCCGAACATGGAGGCACGCACGAAGAAATCCTCGCCTTCGAGCCCCAACTAGTAAAAGCTAAGGCCGACCGCGATACCGCGCAACGTAATTTCGACGCCCTGAACCGCCTCGAAGCCGAGGGTGCCGCGTCCACCGGCGAAGTCCAGGAAGCGCAAAACGCGCTCACACATGCCAAGGCGCAGCTGGAATTCCTGGAGCAGAGAAAATCCGAGCGATATTCCAATACGGACATGGCTCGAGTCGAGGCGCAACGCGATCAGGCAAAGGCCTCCTACGCCGAGGCCGAGGAAAATCTCACCAAAGCCAGCGTGCGTGCGCCATTTGACGGCGTCGTGTACTCCATGCCGATTCGGCGGGGCAACTTTGTTTCCGCAGGAGCATTGCTGCTTCAAGTTGCGGATCTCCGCAAAGTTCGACTCCGTGCTTTCGTGGACGAACCCGACATTGCCCGTCTCGCCATCGGCGACCCGATCGAGATCACGTGGGATGGCTCTCCTGCTCGCGTTTGGCAAACCAAGGTAACTACGATTCCATCGACGGTAATGCCGAACGGCTCTCGTAATGTTGGAGAGACGACCAGCATTGTCGATAATAAGGACTTTCAGCTTTTGCCGAACGTCAACGTCGGCGTGACCATCGTTGCGGCCGAACACGACAACGTACTTGTCGTGCCACGCGAAGCGATTCGCAATGATGATTCCAAGCCCTACGTGCTGCAGATTGTCGGTCACGAGCTTAAGCGTCGCGACGTTGAAACCGCGCTTTCCAATCTCACCGAGGTGGAAATCACGCGCGGCTTGTCCGCGAACGATCTGGTCGCGATCGGATCGATCAACGGCAAGCCCTTGGGCGACGGAATGCAGGTCAAATTCTAAGATGATCAATCGTTTTTTTAGTATCGGGCTCTTTTTCTCATTCTTGCTGGCGGTTACAATCCCCAGCTTTGCCGACTCTCCCCGCGAAATGCTCGCCGCCGGCCGCATCGATGATGCCATCACTGCGCTCAATGGGCGTCTGTCTACGGCGCCCTCCGACGCCGAGTCTTCCAATCTTCTCTGCCGAGCCTATTTCGAGCTTGAGGATTTTGATCGCGCCGAATCTTCCTGTAAAAAAGCAATCGCGCTTGATCCGGGCAACGGCCGCTATCACCGTTGGCTCGGCCATGTGTATGGGGAGAAAGCTTCCCGAGCCGGGTTACTTACAGCCGCCAGCCTCGCCATCAAGACGCGTGAGGAACTCGAGCGCGCCGTCGAACTCAATCCCAGGGATGTCGACTCCCGTGTCGATCTCGCGGAGTTTTACCTTGAGGCGCCCGGCATTGTTGGTGGCGGTCTGGACAAAGCTCGTGCCCAGGCCACGATCATTGGCACAACCGATCCCGCCCGCGAACATTGGGTCTATGGCCGCATCGCCGAAAAAAATCATGATAACGCCACTGCCGAACGCGAGTACCACAGCATGATTGAGGTCAGCAATGGCGATTCCGAAGCATGGCTAAACCTCGCGCTTTTCTTCCGTCATCAAAAGCGTTATGACGAGATGGAGCAGACCCTCGTCCGCACCAGCCAGGCGCCCATGTCCAAGCCGGACGTTCTCGTCGATATCGCCCAAAACCTCTTTCGCGTAGGGCGCAATCCCACGCTTGCGATCCGGATGCTTCGCCGTTATCTCGCTTCCGGTACGGTTGAGGAAGCGCCCGCGTTCAAAGCCCACTTCCTTCTCGGCACGCTGTTTGAAAAGCAAGGGGACCGGGTGGAAGCCGCGCGCGAATACAAGGATTCTCTCTCCCTGGCGCCTCAATTCGGGCAGGCTCAGCAGGCGCTCACCCGAATCGCTCACTAGAGTGTGTTTCATGAATCGGGTTGAGGGACTGCACTTCAACCCGGAAGACATTTGTGAAACGCGCTCTAGACTCTCTCTGAGATTTCCTTTCCGCGCACTACAATCTCTAGTCATGCCACCACCAGATAGCGAGAGGATCGATTGCTCTGAGTACGGCCTCGCCGCCGGAACCAGTGGCGTGCATGGATCGACAAGACACAGATCGATGAGACAACGACAGAAGAGGATGAGATGAAACTCCGATTGCCGCCTTCTTGGCGCTTCACGCGTTTGCTCGCATTGTTCGCCCTGATGAATTTCGCCCTAACGAACTTCGTGACGTCTGCTTCGGCAGAACCCTTGCCGATCGAGCGCGCCATCCGGCTTGCTCTGGCGCACAGCACGAATTCGGCGATTGCTCACGTGGATGTCCAGCGGGCTATCGCTTCCTACCACGAGCTTCGCGACAACCGCATCCCGCAACTCTACGCCGGTTCCGGTCTTGGCTATTCCTACGGATTCCCGCTGGCGATTGAAGGGTCCGCCCCCGCCCTGGCGACGATTGTCGCGCAAAGCCCACTCTTCAACCTGGCGCAGGACAAGTATCTGGGCGCGGCAAAAGCCGAAACCCGTGCCGCCAAGCTCGACGAAAAAGATCAGCGCAACGCCCTCATCCAGGATGTCGCCATTACCTACGCTGAATTGGCAAAGTGGCAAGCGCGGCTCGACCGGTTGCAGCAGGATGAAGTCCAGGTCCAGCAATTGGAGCGCGCCGTGACCGAGCGAGTGCAGGAGGGCATTGACAGCGCCGTCGACCTAAATAAAGCTAAGCTGGTTGCAGCCCGGGTTCGCCTTCATCGCGCGGAGGCGCGCGGCTCCGCCGACGTCCTCCTCCGCCATCTCTCCGATCTGACAGGCTTGCCGCCCGCCGCCATTGAAGTCGATCCAACCAGCATTCCCGCATTGCCGCCTCCGCCTGCCGAAGCAGACGATTCTCCGGAAAAGGCCGCGGCTTCGAGCCTGCCAGTTAAAATCGCCGAGCAGCACGCATTGGCGGAGTCGATGAGGGCATCGGCTGAGCATCGCGCATTACTGCCTTCCCTCGATTTCTCAGGCCAGTATGCGCGACTTTCCACCTTCAACAATTACAGCGAGTTCTACCGGGCGTTTCAGTCGAATAACATCACGGTCGGGGTAGCCATACGCGTACCAATCTTCAACATATCGCAACTCGCAAAGGCGCACGTGGCCGATCTCGATGCGTTAAAGTCGAAAAAACAGGTCGAAGCCACGCGCAACAAAGTCTCCGAGGAAACTCTGAAACTCGAACGCGCCGCCGAGCAGCTCGAAGCCGCCCGCGACGTAGCAAAACTGGAATACGATCTGGCCCAGTCGAGCCTGGAAGCGGCGCGCACGCGAATCGAAGCCAAGATTGCCACGCTACACGAACTGGCTGACGCCGAGGTGCAAGCCAACGAGCGCTATTTGTTCTTTCAGGACGCCGACTTTGAATACCAGCGGGCCCGCATGAACCTGCTCCGCGCCACCGGAGAGTTGGAGAAATGGGCGCTGCCTCCGAGTTCCACTAAATGAACTTGGGATGCCCCGCTACCCTGATCGATGCCGTCTGAGTACTGCAGTGGCTGCCTAATCCTTGCCGCCCTCTCTGCAGCATGGGGTGGGATCGTGACTAATCGATTCCCGGAGCATAAGGCCCCACGCCAGCCGGTCCCAATTCTCGCGACTCAATGCAGGAATAGCGACGTTCGCCGCTCCAGGTTTGCGCATCATACTGAGCTAAGGCATGATTCTAAAAGGAGTTCCGCGCCTTCCAGCGAATCGGCCGCGTACCCGAATGGTAGCTAGCCGAGGGGTGTCCAATCACTGCGCAATGCTAAAATAGAAAGAACGCCAATATGCCATTAAAGACACTGTTTCTGAATCCGCCCTCCTTTGAGAATTTCGACGGAGGTGCAGGCTCCCGTTGGCCCGCTACCCGCGAAATCGAGTCCTATTGGTACCCCGTTTGGCTCGCCTATCCGGCCGGCATGCTTGAAGGCGCACGTCTGCTCGACGCCCCGCCACATCACGTGACCGCGGAAGAGACCATCCGCATTGCTCAGGATTACGAACTTCTCGTCCTGTTCACCAGCACACCGGGATTCAAGGGCGACGTCACTATCGCCAACGCGATCAAAGACGCTAATCCGAAGATTAAGATCGCCTTCGTTGGCCCGCACGTCAGCGTGCTGCCCGATAAGTCTTTGAATGAAGCGAAGGTTATCGACGTCATCTGCCGCAAGGAATTCGATTATTCGATTGTCGAGTACGCGCAAGGAAAGCCGCTCGAAGAAATTCTCGGCATTTCCTATCGCAAGAACGGACAGGTCGTGCACAATCCCGACCGGCCCACCATCGAGAATCTCGACGCGCTTCCGCACGTCACCGACATCTATCGCCGCGACCTCGATGTCCGCCGCTACAACGTTCCGTTCCTGCTGCATCCGTTCGTCTCGCTTTACACCACTCGCGGATGCCCCGCCCAGTGCACCTTCTGCCTCTGGCCGCAAACGCTCAGCGGTCATCCCTGGCGCAAGCGTTCCACCGACGATGTAGCCCGCGAAATGGCCAAGGCCAAGGAATACTGGCCCTACGTCAAGGAATTCTTTTTCGACGACGATACTTTCAATATCCAGAAAGCGCGCACCGTTGAATTGTGCGCGAAGCTCAAACCGCTGGGCCTGACATGGTCCTGCACCTCGCGCGTCACTACCGATTTCGAAACCCTCAAGGCCATGAAAGAGGCCGGTTGCCGTCTGCTCATCGTCGGCTACGAATCGGGAGACCAGCAGATTCTCAAAAACATCAAGAAGGGCGCCACCATTGAGCGCGCACGCCAGTTCACCAAGGACTGCCACAAACTCGGCCTGGTCGTGCACGGCGACTTCATTCTCGGCCTGCCCGGCGAAACGCGCGAGACAATCAAGAACACAATCAATTTCGCCAAGGAACTGGATGTCGAGACCATCCAGGTATCCGTTGCGCACGCCTATCCCGGAACCGAGTTGCATGAATACGCCGTCAAGAATGGCTTCATGACTGCCGAAACCAAAATGGTCGACGATGCCGGCCACCAGATGGTGCAGATTGAATATCCCGGGCTTCCGGCCACTGAAGTCCTCGAGGCCGTTCATCATTTCTATGACGAGTATTATTTCCGTCCCAAGGCCGCTTACCGCATTCTGAGAAAAGCCATATTCAACAGTTCAGAACGCAAGCGTCTGTACAAAGAAGCACGCACGTTCCTGAAACTGCGCGCCCAGCGACACAAGTGGGTCAAGGACAACCGCAAGGACGAAGCCCCGGCGCCAGAACCAGCCAAAGCCTAGAAAGGCATTGCGACATTGAATCAGTGAGGCGTTGAATCATTAAGACATTGAGGCATTCAAAAAAGACCAAAGAGCCTCTTAACGAGTCAATGTCTCAATAATTTGGTTTTAAATGATTCAATGTCTAAATGGTTCAATGTCTCAATAACCCAATGTCTCAATAATTCCAGTGACCACCCGCAAATATCTCGTGCTCGCCGGCGTTACCGTCTTCAGCACGCTCGGCGATTCCTTGCTGGCTCGCGGAATGAAGCAAATCGGCGGCATCTCACTGCATGACTTCTCGGGTCTGCTCCTCGCCATTCTCAATCCTTGGGTCAGCGTCGGAATACTTCTTCTGCTCGCCTTCTTTGCCTCGTACATGTCAGCGCTGTCCTGGGCCGATCTCACCTACGTTCTGCCCGCCACTTCTCTGAGCTACGTTCTTGTAGCCGTGATCGCGCAGGTTCGGTTTCACGAGCAGATTTCCCCAACGCGCTGGCTCGGCATCGCTCTCATCGCCGCTGGAGTTGGCTTCGTCGCAGCTGGCCCCGCGGTGACATCCAGCCACCCAGCCTCACCGGCAGATGATTTTGAGCGCAATGCCCCGCAGAGGCACGCTTCGCGCGAACAGGAGGTCCAGCCGTGAACGGCCTTTACGCATGGACCGCCATCGCCTTGATCACCCTAGCCGCTACCACCGGCGACGTCCTCCTCGCCTTCTCCATGAAGCGCGTTGGCGATGTTGGTGAAATCTGGAAGACAAAAGGCATGTTCGCGGTCGTCGCACGAATTCTTGCAACACCTACTTTTTTTCTGGGCGTAGCCGCCATGGCCGTTGCGTTCTACAGCCTGCTGTTCGGACTGTCGTGGGGAAATCTGAGTCTGGTTGTCCCAGCCTCAGCGTCGCTCACATTCGTAGCGAATGCTATCGCCGCAAGAATTTTTCTGCATGAACGCGTAGGCCGTCGCCGCTGGATCGCGACCTTACTGGTAGGCGCTGGCGTGGCGCTGATGGCCCTCTAGAACAATCTGCTCACCCCCGGCAATCTCCGCAGGCAGGCTTTAGCAAAACAGGTCAATCTCGATCATTTCAGGTTGCGTCTCAACCATCTCGTGCTCGGATTCAATCGGCGTGTTCCCCGCCAAGACCGGCGTTTCCATCTCCTGATCGATCATGCTGCCGATCAACCGTGAACCGCTCCCAATCTTCAAAACCTCAAATTTCTTCTTCTCCGTCAGCATGCGCCGAGTGTCTTCGTCGATTCGCGACGACCGCAGTTTCCGGTTCAGCGCCTGCAACTTCGCCAGCCGCTCCAGCAGATCCTCCAGCACATCCTTGCCGCCCGCGCTGATTTGCACAAACTCCAGGCTGGTACTGGAGAGATCCCTTTGCTCCTTGACCAGCGCCGCGGCGCGAAACGATGTCGCATTCACGCGCAGCACAAGTTCCGTCCGCACACCCGGGTCGACCGGCTTCGCCATGTCCAGGCAGACTCCGCCAACGCTCACATTGCGCAGGGTTGCCGATATAGATGTCCCATCAAAGGGCACGCGATTGATCGTCGCGCAACCGCCGCAGTTAAAGCGCGGGCTCCGGCGGCGTTCTTCGCCCTTGGGATCGAGATTCGTCACGGATATACCATCGTAATTACAGAGCTAAATCTTTAGAGTGTCCCCAAATCTCGCCAGCAGTAATCATCAGCTCAAAACTGAAGTAACCGGCCGAACCGCGCCACCCCAACAAACCCGTTGTCACAGCCCCCCGTCCGCCTTACCCGAACAACTTCATCAACCCTGCCGAACCCAGGTCGGGGACCACGAATCGACCTTGCCGATCTCGATCGGAATGTCCGGACGCCCCAGCCAGGGCTTCCGCTGCCAGATATCCGCTGCGAACCGCTCCTTCCATCGTCGCCGGCCAGCCCGTAGCCACGTAGTCGCCCGCAAGAAACACGCGCGGCCAACTCGTCTCGGGCTTCGGCCTGATCCGGTCAATCCCGGGCACCGGCGAATACGTCGCATGCACTTCCTTGATGACGGTGGATTTCACCAGCGTGGCCTCCCACGCTCGAGGGAAGAATTCCCTCAGTTCGCGGACTGCCAGCTCCACGATCTCTTCTTTTGATTTCTTAATCAGACCGCGCGAGCAACTCACTACCAGCTCAACATAACTGCCAGTTCGCTTCTCGTTGTCTTCCTGACTCTGAGCCTCGCGATTGCGAGACTCCCTGATTCTCGATTCAATGATCCGCGATTCGATGATTCGCGACTTATGGAACATCCACTGAATCGTCCTGTCCAGCAAAACGGCATGATCCAGTTCCGAGATTTCGCGATCGAACCACAGATGAATCCCGGTGATCGGCGAAGTTGTGAACTCGCCCAGCGCCGCGGTCAAATCCGCCGCATCCGCGTTATCGGGCAGCATCCGCGCGGCCACGTCAAACGGCACCGCCATCACCAGATAATCAAACTGTTGCTCCGCCCCGTTCGTCACCACACTGACGCCGTCGTCCACTCCACGAAACGATTCCACTCCTGCACGCAACTCAATCTCGCCGCCGCGTGCGCGAATGTAATCGCCAGCCGCGTTATATAGCTCCGTCAGCGGAACCGTAGGAAGTCCCATTCGCCCGGCCGCAGCCGATTTCAGAAACGACTCGCGCACCACTTGCGCCGCATATGGCACCGAAACCTTGTCCAGATCTTCATTCAGCGCGCTGACCAGGATCGTCTTCCAGAAACGCTCAATCGCCTGTCCGGTTTGCCCATGCCGCCGTAACCAGTCGAGAAACGACTTGCCTCGATCCTCTGGCACAGCCGGAGCGAGCGCCATCATCGCGCGGCTGATCGAAATCTTGTCCGAGAAAGAAAGGCACGAAGCGCGAAGGAACGAAGGCGCCGTGTGCAGCGGAGCCGGCAACGCCGAGGGCCCAATCACCGACGCACGGCCGCCGGGTTCAAGAAACGTCAGCCGGTCATACCACTTGATCTTCTTTTCAACTCCAGTCCGCCGGTAAAAATCGATCAGGTTCGTACAGCAGCCCAGCAGCACATGCTGGCAGTTGTCCACAATTTCGCCCGTGCCCGGATGCTGATAGGAAGAAGCGCGCCCACCCAGATAAGGACGCCGCTCAAACAAGGTCACGCGGAAGCCTGCGTCGGCAAGCGCACACCCAGCGGCCAGTCCGGCCAGCCCACCTCCAGCAATCGCAATTGTCTGTTGTCGCATCAGGAAAATCGTACAGGAGAGCCGCCCTGCTCAAGTAGAAGCCCCACGTAGGAACAGCCGCCTACGCCGTCCATCCGACGCGCCTTTTCTGGCGTAGGAGGAGCGTCCCCGCGGCATCACAACAGGCGTTTCACAATTCCTTTCGTCAGAACGCTGACTTTTTCCGGTACGCTCAACCGCACGCGCTGAGAAAAAACATCGTAATCGTTCGCCGCAATCTTTTCGAGCAGCCGCCGATAAATTGTAACCAGCACCCACAGCCCAGGCTGACTGTCCTCGCTTACCAGCGGAATCAACTCTTCTCCCGACCGGTAAAACTCGCGCGCCCGGTCAGCCTCAAACGCCAGCAACGGACGAATCCTCGTAAGCTCCGGCGCGGCCAAATCACCAGCTTGAAGCCCGAACTGCAATAAGTCTTCTTCCGGCAGATACACTCTGCCCATCTCCGCGTCTTCCTTCACGTCGCGAATAATATTCGTAAGCTGAAACGCCAGGCCACACCGCTCCGCCAACGCTTCCGCCGCCGGATCGCGATATCCGAAGATGCGAATGCACACCAACCCCACCACCGACGCAACGCCGTAACAATACTTGCGGAGATCCTCAAATGTTTTGTAGCGCGCCATCAACGGCGCTCCGGCCGCGGCCGACGGCACATCCAGATCGGCTTCCGTGCCGAAGGCCAGCTGATCTAGAAGCCCGATGGGAATCTGATATCGGCGCTGCGCGTCCGTTAGCGCCAAAAGCACGGGGTCGTCGGTTGGCTGGCCGGCAAGAGCGCGATGAACTTTGTCCAGCCAATCCGTCAGCTTGCTCTGCCGATCTTCCACTCGCAGCGTCGTGTCGTCGGCGATGTCGTCGCATCGCCGCATAAACGCATACACCGCAGTCAACGCGTTTCGTTTGCGCAGCGGAAGCACCGCAAATCCGTAATAGAAATTCTTGGCCGCCGACCGGGCAATACTCCGGCACACCGAATAGGCAACCTTAAGCTGCGACCGAGTCGGCGAGAACTGCATCGGTGCATTCCCCACTGCCGTACTCATCGTGGCTTCCCGGCGCCCGTTCCTGGCGTGATGGAACCGAGAGCCGCCCGTGCCACCAGCGCCAGCTTGCGCACCTTGGAAATTGCCGGCCTACATCCCAGAACCGCATATCCCTGGCGCTCGATCGCGTTCAGAATTTCCACTCCACCACGGCTGAATAACTCAATATCCATCGACAGCTTGCGACTGACTTTCCCAACTAAAGGAAGCCCCTGTGCGAACCACTCCCGAGCGCGCCCTACTTCGAAGCGCATCATCTCGCGGAAGGCTGAGGTGTTTTTCAAATTGCGAATGTCATCTTCCCGTACGCCAAACCGCTGCAGATCCTCCAGAGGCAAATAGATCCGTTCCTTCGCATAGTCCACACCAACGTCCTGCCAGAAATTCGCCAACTGTAACGCCGTGCAGGTGTAGTCCGAAAGCAATTGCCGCTCGGCATCGCGATAACCGCACAAATACAGCACAAGATGCCCCACCGGGTTCGCCGAATTCTTGCAATAGCCAAGCAGATCGCCGAACGTTTCGTACCGCGTTGTCGTCTGATCCTGCCGGAATGCAGTCAACAAATTCGCGAACTCGTGCTGAGGGATGTCAAACTCCCGAACCGTCCCCCGCAGGGCCACGAACACAGGATGGCGCGGCGCACCCGCATAACAGGCCTCTAGCTCTACTTGCCAGTCATCCAACAGCCGCAAAGAAGCGGCGGGATCGCCCACCTCGTCGCCCAGATCGTCCGAGATTCTGCAATACGCGTAAACATTGAAGAAATGCTGCCGCAGATGCGAGGGGAGAAACCACGACGCCACCGAGAAATTCTCGTAATGCGACCGCGCCAGACGACGGCAATACTCCTCCGCCTCAGCGAGCGATGGCGCCACCGATGGAATCGCATACTCCACCGGCAGCCGAGCCCATCCATCCGGCCCAGCCGCCTTGGTCTCGTGGTCGCTCGTCGCAATTATTGTCATGCCTTTGTCATTTTCTGTATTGCTGACCATAAAGGACACGAAGGACGGACGAAGGAAAAACCGAACGTTGAATACTGAAGCGTCTCCTTCGCGTTCCCTGTGTCCTTCTCAGTGAACCTGTCAGTGCCCCGGAATAATCGCCGTCTTGATGTCGCCGTTCCGGTTCAGCATGTGCCGCAGCACATCGTGCAGCCGCGAGAGCGGCGCTTCCCCGGTAATGTAGTCCGTCCCGCGCACTTTCTTCTCGGTAATCAAGCCAAACGCCCGCCGCACCGTCTCCGGAGTGTGATGGAACGTCGCCTTCAATGTAATCTCGGAATAATGCAGCCGATTCGTATCCAACTGCACTTTGGTCCCTGCGGCGCAGCCGCCGAAGAAGTTTACGGTGCCGCCCTTGCGCACCATCTGCACGGCCCACTCCCAGGCTTCCGGCCGGCCCACGGCCTCAATCACCACATCCGATCCGCGCCGTTCCGTACTCAACTGCCGCACGGCCTCAACGGGATCTTTCACTTCGGTGATCTGCACAACCTCATGAGCGCCCTTCCTGCGCGCCAGCGCAACCTGAGAATCGCGCTTCACCACCGCAATCACATTGCAGCCAATCGCCTTCGCCACCTGTACAAACATCAGCCCAATCGGACCACCGCCGAGCACGGTCACCGTGTCGCCGATTTCAACGCCCGTCTCATGCAGCCCGCGCAAAACGCAGGCCAGCGGCTCCGTCATCGCGGCGTCTTCAAAACTCACATGCGGAGGCACCACCAGCATATTCGTGTCGACAATCCGCTTCGGAACCCGGATATACTCCGCGTACGCCCCATTATTGAACAACAGGTCCTCGCACAGATTCCCCTGGTGCTTCGAGCAGTAGAAGCACATTCCGCAAGGAGCCGAATTCAGCGCCACCACGCGCATTCCCTTCTTGAATCCGCGGACACCCTCGCCTACATGCTCGATCGTTCCGGCCAGTTCGTGCCCAAACAGCGCTGGAGGCACAATCATGCGCGCGTGGTAACCCCGCTGATACACCTTCAAATCCGTGCCGCAGGTCAGCGCCACGTGCACCTTCACCAGCACTTCGCCGTCGCCCACGCGCGGGATCGGCACCCTTTCAATCTTGATATCTTCTTTGCCGTAAAGAACGGCAGCCGTCATCTTGCCATTCACAGTTAGTTGTCCTTCCCGTGCACGCCTGGCTGGATCGCTATTTTCATTGAGTCCGGCTGAGGATGAGCAGCCAGCGCGAGCGCCTCCACACAGCGCTCTAGCGGAAAACGATGGCTGATCAGCCGTTCCAGGTCCATTTCGTGGTTCATCACAAACCGTACCGACTCATCTTGCAAATCGACCGACGCACTGTAAGAACCGAGCAATGCCTTTTCATCGACGCATACCGCCGCGGGATCGATTTTGGCTTCTCCGCGCGCCGTTTGCGCAAACAGTAAAACGCGTCCTCCCGGACGCGTCGCTTCCATCGCCGGCTGAATCAGACTGCTGCCGCCGACCGCCAGAATCACAGCGTCAGCGCCACGCCCATCCGTCATTCCACGTACCACTTGCCTCGCATCTTCCTTCGAGGCATCAATGGTCAAATTCAAGCCGAAGCTATTAGCTATTGTAAGCCTCGCAGGATACAAATCGGAAGTAATCACTCGTGCGCCCGCACGCTTCGCCAGAACACCCAGAATAAGCCCGATCGGTCCCTGCCCCATCACCAACACCGTCTCGCCCGGCTCAAGCCGCAGCGTCTCAATCCCTTTCAGGCAAGTATTCACCGGCTCCACAAAGCACGCCTGTTCAAACGAAATTCCATCCGGAATCCGAACCGTTCCCTTTTCCACGATCCAGTCCATAACGCGAACATATTGCGAAAATCCACCTCCGGAGGGTTCGAATCCGGCTGTGCAGCCGACCTTCTTATACGTCGCGCACTGCGCAAACGTCTTATGAAGACAGTAGTAGCATTCGCGGCAAGGAATGTGATGGAACACCATCACCCTGTCGCCGGCCTCGAACTTCCGCACGCCTGAGCCAACCCTGGCCACTACGCCAGAAGTCTCATGCCCAAAAATGCGCGGCGCCGAATGCGACCCGAGAGCAATTTTCTTCAGATCGGTCCCGCAGATTCCGCAAGTATGCACCCTCACCAGAATCTCGCCGTGCCCAATCTCAGGCACAGGGACTTCTTCCAGACGCACGTCGTTGACGCCACGATAAACGGCAGCGCTCATCGTGGAAGGAATTCGCCCAACGCCGTTTTCAATATCTACTGGCCGAAATGTTGCCATAAAGATCTTTGACTTCTCCAGTGAATGGTCAGCGCGAAGCTAAGCGTGCAGTACCGCCGGTGCCCAGGGCCTGCTTGAGCTCGTCGAACGGTTGGCGCCCATCTTTTGGGCGCTAACCTGGGCGACCACAACCCATTCTCGACCACGAACTCGCTCAAACCTGAACGCCAATCTCGCGCTTGCAATACCCTCTAATAGATGCACTCAGCGCCCGGCTAGCACGCGAGCTATTCCGAGCCAAAGCAATCGTACTCTTCCAAAGCCAAGGCCGCACCGCAACATGCAACGCAAAGCCAACCGTCCGAAACTCCCCGGCACTCGAAACAAATCTCTCCGTCGGAGGCATCGCAAAATCCATCCCGTCTGAGATCGCTTTCAGCGCCGCAAACTCAATCTCGTGCGCCTGCGCCGCCTGCGCCACCGCCGCCGCTTCCATATCCACAGCGTCCGCTGTGTAGGCACGTGCCAAACGCACCTTCTGTTCCCTATCCGCTACGGCCGCGTAGCTCACCAGCGTTCCCTGCCCCGATCCCGTATCCGTCCGCGACCCATCCAGCGCATTCACTACGACCCGCGGCTCTATCACATCCGCAATCTTGTTTTCCGAACTCAAAGCGCCGGCAAAACCAACCGAGACAACTCGCGCCGGCCGAACTTCCTGAATCACCGCTTCTGCCGCCCGCCGTGCCGCCTCCGCCCCAATCCCAGCGCAGATCAAAACCGCATCGCCAGATTTCAGGCCACGGTTTTCAAAGATCCGATACCGCCGTCCGCTATGTTCAATCTCACGAGCCGTCCATCCCCGAACCAGCGGTGCGACTTCCCTTTCCATGGCCGCGATGATCGCAACCCGAACTCTGTGAACTTGATCGCGCCCGACTTCCCCGACCGTCCCCAGGGAATCTCCAATCATGATTTTGAGATCCTCTGTGCTCCCCCGTGTACTCTGTGGTTTGCGCCTTTCCTGTCCACCATAGAAACCTTAAACATAGCCATTCGCCCGAAACCACTCCACAGACCTGCGCAGCGCCGCATCTACCGGGATCGTCCGCCAGCCCAACTCCCGCTCTGCCTTCGCCGAGCTGACGAACATCATCTTGCGTCCCATGCGCACCGCATCGATCGTCGCCCGCGGCTCGCGTCCCAGCAGCCGGCCCGTCACCATCTCGTCCACCACACCGGTTGCGAACGCAAAAAAATAGGGCAGTTTCACGGTCGGCGACTTCAGTCCCGAGATTGCCGCCAACCGATCCAGAATCTGCTTCAACGTCAGATTCTCGCCGCCCAGAATGTAGCGCTCACCCGGCTTACCATTCTCAAGCGCCTGGATATGCCCACGAGCACACTCTGTAGCATCCACCAGGTTCAGCCCTGTCTCCACGTAGGCCGGAAATTTTCGCTTTAGAAAATCCAGCACGATCCGCCCGGTCGGCGTCGGCTTCACATCGCGCTCTCCAACTGGCGTCGTCGGATTCACTATCACTACATCCTGACCCGCCCGCGCCGCCTCGAAGGCCACCTGCTCCGCCATGAACTTCGACCGCTTATAATGTCCAATCATGTCGCCCAACGACACCGGGCTGTCTTCATCCGCTACCGTGCTCGCATGGGAACGGGGACCCTCGCCCGTCCAAGCCGAGCCCCGCTCGGCAGCGTGATTGGACCCAAATCCCATCGTGGCGACACTCGACGTGTACACCACGCGCCGAACACCTTGCTTCCGTGCCGCCTTCAGCAGGCTTCGAGTGCCTTCCACGTTTGACCGGTACATCTCCTGCGGATCGCGCACCCACAGCCGGTAATCGGCCGCCACGTGAAATACAACTTCGCAACCAGAAACTGCCTTCTCTATCGAAGCCGGATCGCGCAAATCGCCGACGACGCGTTCAGCATTCAGATCGGCAATATTCCTCAGATCGCTGGAAGCCCGCACCAGCAGCCGCAAGTCCGCTCCCGACGCGGCTAACGCGCGGGCCACGTGACTGCCCAGGAATCCAGTAGCGCCAGTGACAAAAACCTTCAAAACCAGTTCTCAGTTCTCAGTTCTCAGCTGTCAGTAAGAAGGCTACTCTGTAACTATCGCCCTTGGTTTTACTGAGAACCGAGAACTGACAACTGAGAACTAATTCTTCTCCGCCATCACCTTCGCATACGCCGTCAGCGCAATCAGCGGAAAATATTGCCGATACAGATGGTATTTCAGATAAAACACCCGCGGAAATCCAGTCCCCGTGTAGAACGCTTCGTCCCACGATCCATCTTTGTTCTGCGTCTTCAGCAAATACGCGACCCCGCGGGCCACGCATTCGCTGCGCGTATCGCCCGCCGCCAGCAGTCCCATGATTGCCCATGCCGTCTGCGACGCCGTGCTGTCCCCCTGCCCGCGCAAATTCGGATCGTCATACGATCCCGCCGTCTCTCCCCATCCCCCATCCGAGTTCTGGATCATGCGCAGCCACTCCGCCGCCTGCTGCACCATCGGTTCATTCCGATCGACGCCGACTGCTTCCAACCCGCGCAGCACCAGCGCTGTCCCATAGATGTAATTCACGCCCCAGCGCCCGAACCAACTCCCGTCCGGCTCCTGTTCATCGCGAAGGAACTTCAGCGCCTTCTTCACCGCAGGATGGTTCTTGTCAAAACCGTAGGTAGCCAGGCATTCAAGAATGCGCCCCGTGATATCGACCGTCGCCGGGTCGAGCATGGCGTTGTGATCGGCAAACGGCACATACTGGAACACCATCCGGTCGTTATCTTTGTCAAATGAAGCCCAGCCCCCGTTCTTACACTGCATCGACAACATCCAGTCAATCGCCCGCTGCACCGACTCCCGCTGATACCGACCATTGGGGTGCTCCACGCGGCTCAGTCCCAGGCACACCATCGCACTGTCGTCCACATCCGGATAAAACTCATTGTTGAATTCGAAATACCAACCACCCGGCTCTCCCTGCGGATTTTTTACTTTCCAATCTCCAGGCTTCCGCACCTGTTTTTGCAGCATCCAGTCCGCACACTTCACCAGCCGCGGATCGGTCGCCGGAACCCCCGCTTCGCCCAGCGCAAACAGCGCGTACGCCGTATCCCACACCGGCGACATGCAAGGCTGCATGCGGAACGTATCGCCTTCTTCAATCCCCAGTTTTTCAAACTCATCCATTGCCCGGATTACCTGCGGATCGTCCAGCGAATATCCAAGGCAGCGCATGGCGATTATCGAGTTCATGATCGATGGAAAAATCCCGGCTAAGCCGTCGCTCATCTCGAACCGCTCCAGCACCCACTTCTCGGCCTTTCGCAGCGCAATCGAGCGCAAGGGACGAATGTGCACAGCTTCAAACCAATGCGTCACGCGGTCCAGCACCAGGAAGAAATTCCTCCACGAAATCAGCTTCTTCGCCCAATGGAGACGCATACGCGACTTGTCGCGCCCACCGACAAACAACTCTTCCACGCCCACTTCGTCGGGAATTTTCTTGAATGGCTTCTTCGCGTAACAAATCGACAGCGGCACCAGGATAGCCCGCGACCAGGAAGAAATTTCGTAGATATTGAACCAGAACCAGTTCGGAAACAATACAATCTCCGGCGGAATCGCCGGCACAGCGTCATAATCGTACTGCCCAAAAAAACAAAGATAGATCTTTGTGAATGTGTTGACCTCGGTTACTCCGCCCATCTCAAGTATTTTTTTGCGGGCGCGCACCAGTGCCGGGTCGTCGGCGTCAAATCCCGCCAGCTTCAACCCAAAGTATGATTTGACCGAAGCGCTAAGATTCGACGGGCCACCCGGAAAAATACTCCATGCCCCATCGGCGTTCTGGTATTTCAGAATGTACCGCGCGGCCTTCGCGAAACGCTCCGGATTGCCCGTCCCCAGTAGTGTGTGCAGCAGAATGTAATCCGAATTCAACGTGGTGTCGGCTTCCAGTTCTCCACACCAATACCCTTGCTCATGTTGCTGTGAGAAGAGAAACTTGCGCGCAGCGTCCACTGCCACAGCGACGCGGCTTACCAGGTCGTCAATCTTCCCAAATCGCATTTGTGGAGTCCCCAGCGCGCCCGTGTTTGGCGTGCCAGAATTCGGCGCCGAGGACGGATTATTGTAAGGAGAGGAAGATTCGTCCATTCAAACTCCTAAATGCTTACCCGCTTGTCATTCCGAGCCGTCCGCAGCCGCGATAGCGGTGAGAACGAGCGAGGAATCTGCATGTGGCCCGGTGCCCCCGGAGCCTGCCCTCAGCTTGTCGCAGGGTTCTCGCCCGTTTTTTGGGCGCTAACCTGGGAGCGAAAACTACGCCCCCGCGCCCGGCGCCGCCGCAATCGTCTCCACAATCTCCGGAGGCAATCCAAACCGCACATTCTCCGGCATGATCTCTAATTCCTGCACATCCCCAAATCCCTTGCCGCCCAGATACTCCACCACTTCCCGCACAAGGTGCTCGGGAGCCGAAGCCCCGGCCGTCAAGGCCACCCGTTTCACGCCCTTTAACCAATCTGCCTTGATATTGCTGTAATTATCAATTAGATGCGCCTCGGTCCCTAAACTCCGCGCAACTTCGACCAGCCGCTTGGAATTCGAGCTATTATCCGATCCCACCACCAGCAGCAGGTCCGCATCCGATGCCACATGCTTCACCGCAACTTGCCTGTTTTCCGTGGCATAGCAGATGTCCTGTGCCGCCGGCCCCTTGATATTCGGGAATCGCTTCCGCAGGGCTGCAATAATGTCGCGCGTCTCATCCAAGCTCAGTGTAGTTTGCGTCAGGTAAGCCACCCTATTGGGATCAGGCAGCGTCACCGAGGCCACTTCCGCCGGCGACCCCACTACCTGCGTCACCGCCGGTGCCTCGCCCAGCGTCCCAATCACTTCATCGTGATCGCGGTGCCCAATCAAAATCAGCGAGTACCCTTCTTTCGCGAACTTGACCGCCTCTACGTGAACCTTCGTGACCAGCGGACAGGTTGCATCGATCACCCTCAACTTCCGCACCTTGCTGTGTTCACGCACCTCGGGAGACACGCCATGCGCGCTATAAATCACGCGCTCACCTTCGGGCACCTCGTCCACCGAGTCCACAAAAATTGCGCCCTTATGCTGTAGTTCTTCGACCACGAACCGGTTGTGGACAATCTCCTTGCGCACATAAATCGGGGGCCCGAACGCTTCCAGCGCAATCCGAACAATGTCAATGGCCCGTACCACACCGGCGCAAAACCCTCGCGGCTTCAAGAGCAATAACTGTTTGCTTTCCGACAAATGCCTACCCTCACCCCTATCGGGAACCTCTGCCATGTCCTCAGAAAAATACTACCTCTTGGGAAAACCGGCGCGCCCCGCAGTTCGTTTTTTCGTGCGAACCTAACCTCGGGCCAACCCTTGGACCTGTTTTCATCGTTGCCGTTCTGATTCCCTCGTGACTGCTCTCACGAGGGCGGCTACTGAGCGGAAATTCCGTCTCAGCAACCCCACACTGTTAGGGTATCGTACCCCGCCAAAGGATGCTTAAAGTTACTCTAAGCGTACCGGAAAATGCACTCCCGGGTCAAAGTAAGCCTTTGTGGATGTATGGATTAGCACCCAAAGCGGGAGCTTGTGAAAGGTGCATCCTGGATATGCTTAACCGAAACTACAACGCCTGAACCTAAACTATCTCGTAACCAAGGCGGCCAGCAAGCCCGATACAGAATGTTAACAACCTGGCTTCTTATAATCGACGAGCACCATGATAATGACGCCTCGATTGATACGATGTGTCGAATAAAGGGAATCTGATGAAGCGTCCGATCTTTGCTCTCTGGGTTCTGTTTGCATTCGGCGGCCTGAGCGCGCAGACGCCTGTCTGGCAACCATCGCCGGGACATACGCAAGTGCCAATATGGCCGGGAAAGCCGCCCAATGCGCGGCCGGTCGCGGGACCCGAGGTCATAACAAGGGATAAAGACTTTCTGATTGCCGGCCAGCCGGTGGCTGGCGTAGGCAAAGTCTCCCGGCCTACGATGACGGTTTACTCGCCAGAGGGAGAGAATACCGGTGTTGCGGTCGTCGTGTTTCCCGGCGGTGGTTATTGGGAACTGGCCATCGATCTTGAAGGCACGGAGGTCTGCGACTGGCTGACATCCAAGGGGATCACGTGTGTGCTTTTGAAGTATCGCGTGCCGGGTTATAGATTGTTTCCGAGATCGGGGCCGTATCCCAAATCGCCGATGGCGCTAGAAGACGCGCAGAGGACGCTCGGGCTAGTGCGCTTTCACGCCGCCGAGTGGCACATCGATCCGCACAAAATCGGAGTGCTTGGTTTTTCGGCAGGCGGGCATCTGGTGGCGGCGGCGAGCACGCACTTTAAAAAGCGTTTGTACCGGCCTGTTGACGCGGCCGACAAAGAAAGCTGTCGCCCCGATTTTGGCGTGGCTCTTTATCCGGGGCATATGCTGGAGAATACTTCGCAGAATTTTCAGTTGAATCCGTATGTTCCTGTTACCCGCCAGACGCCGCCTACTTTTATTCTGCAAGCCGAGAATGACCCAGTAGATCCCATACAGAACTCGCTGGTTTACTATGCTGCTCTGAAGAATGCTGGCGTTCCCGTAGAGATGCATTTGTATGCGGAGGGCGGTCATGCCTTCGGGCTGCGCCGCTCGAAGTTCCCGATAACAGGATGGCCTCAATTGGTGGAGGCTTGGCTGGGTACGATCGGGATGATTTCTGAGTAGATGTTTGAGTGCCCCGTAGTTACCAAAGGAGTGCGCATGCCCACGCAAAACGATGCTCTAATAGATCGCCTTTCCCGATATCGCGAAATTACGATCACCGTAACCGGGAGAAAGTCAGGACGCGCCATCTCAATCCCAGTCTGGTTCGTATTGGAGGACGACAAGCTTCACCTTCTGCCGGTGCAGGGGTCGGACACACAGTGGTACAAGAACGTTCTCAAAAAGCCTACGATTCGGATCTCCGCACGCGGCGCAGAGGCGGAGTTTGAAGCCGTTCCTATCACTGATGCCGCGCGGGTCTCGTCTGTGATCGACAAATTCCGCGCCAAGTACGGAGCCGGCGACGTGAAGAAGTACTATTCCAAGTTCGACGTTGCCGTCCTCGCCGAGATGCAGTGATCCTGAGGCTTGGAGCGGAGACCTGCTTATTCTAAGTTCCCCCCGAGCGCGGTCAAACAAAGACTCTCGACTTTGGATGTCGGAGATTGCGTGGCGCGACCGGCGGCAATTAGAATGCGGCGGGGTTCACACTGCGCGTGAAGTCGATCCAGAATTACATCGGTGGCAAGTTTATCGGCAGCAGCCACGAATTCGCCGACATCAATCCGGCGGACGGCAGTGTCATCGCGCAGGTGACCGAAGCAGACCAACGCACTGTTGACGCTGCAGTGCAGTCGGCCCGCAAGGCATCGCGCGGCGAGTGGGGACGACTGGCCGTCCCGGAGCGTGCTGCGCGATTGCGCAAGGTGGCCGATGCGATTGAGGCACGGTTTGACTGTTTCGTCGCAGCCGAAGTGGCAGATACCGGAAAGCCGATCGCGCTGGCGTCGAGGTTGGATGTCCCGAGGGCAGCGGCAAATTTTCGCGCATTCGCCGATCTGATCGCCAACGCCGGGCTGGAGTCGTTTCAGACCGAAACCCCTGACGGCAAAAGCGCGCTTAATTATGCAGTGCGTAAGCCTCTGGGCGTGGTCGGCATTATCACTCCCTGGAATCTTCCTCTGTTGTTGCTTACGTGGAAAGTCGCGCCCGCACTGGCTTGCGGCAATACCGTCGTAGTAAAGCCGTCTGAGGAGACTCCGGCGACCGCGACCCTTTTGGCAGAAGTCATGCAGCAGGCTGGAATTCCGGACGGAGTTTACAACGTAGTACACGGCTTTGGCCCAAACTCCGCCGGCGAATTTCTGACGCAGCATCCGGATGTAGATGCCGTGACTTTCACCGGCGAATCGCAAACCGGAAGCGCAATCATGAAAACGGTTGCGGCCACCTTGAAGCCCGTGTCCTTTGAACTGGGCGGCAAGAATGCGGCCATTGTCTTTGCCGATTGTGACTTCGAGGATGCCGTGGCTGGAATAAGCGAAGCGGCCTTCCTAAATACAGGGCAGGTTTGCCTCTGCACAGAGCGCGTTTATGTGGAACGCGCAATTTTCGATCGTTTCGTCGAGGCTTTGGCGCGCAAAGCGGCGAGCCTGCGGATTGGATCGCCGACGGAGAAGACTACAGAACTGGGTCCTCTGATCTCGTCCCAGCATCGGGAGAAAGTTCTGTCGTATTACCGGCTGGCCCGTGAAGAAGGCGCAACGGCTGTGATCGGAGGAGGCATGCCGGAGTTCGGCAGTTCCCTCGATCAAGGCTTCTACGTGCAGCCCACCATCTATACTGGATTGCCGGAATCGGCGCGCTGCGTGAAGGAAGAGATTTTTGGGCCGGTATGCCATGTTGCTCCGTTCGACGCTGAAGACGAAGCGATCAATATGGCGAACGATACGAAGTACGGCCTCGCGGCTTCGATCTGGACGACGAATTTAAAGCGCGGGCACCGCGTTGCGCAGCAGATGAATGTGGGCATTACATGGGTAAATTGCTGGTTCCTGCGCGACCTGCGTACACCGTTTGGCGGCGCGGGGCGGTCGGGGATCGGCCGCGAAGGCGGCATGCACTCGCTGAATTTCTATTCCGAACTGAACAACATTTGTATTCGCCTTTGAAGGTGTCTCAAAGGCTGTGTGGGGAAACGAGCGATGGAGAAAACAGAAAGCAAGGTCATTGAGGGCAAAGCGCGGCCGCGCGGGAAATATCCGCATGTGAAGCGTGCTGGCGACTTTCTCCTCGTCTCTGGCACAAGCTCGCGCCGGGCCGACAATACCATCGCCGGGGCGGAGGTCGATGAATTTGGAACCACTCATCTCGACATTCGAGCGCAAACGCGGGCGGTGATCGAAAACGTCCACGACATTCTGCGGACCGTCGGAGCGGGCCTTGAGAACATCGTTGAGATAACGTCGTACCTTGTGAGCATGAATGATTTTGCCGGATATAACGAAGTCTACGGCGAATTCTTCAACTACGACGGTCCCGCACGAACCACCGTCGCCGTGCATCAGTTGCCGCATCCGCATTTGCTCGTGGAAATCCGGGCGGTCGCATACAAGCCGGAAAAATAGGAGCCGCTATGCCGTCCATCAAGGAACTGAAGGCGTTCAATTTTCAACGCTGGATCGAAGAGAATAAAGAGAAGCTCAAGCCTCCAGTGGGCAACGCGCAGGTGTGGGAAGATGGCGAAATGATGGTCACCGTGGTTGGAGGCCCCAACCAGCGCCGCGATTATCATGACGATCCGACGGAAGAGTTTTTTTACCAGCTGAAAGGCGACATCTTTCTTCGGCTCATGGAGACTGCCGGAAAGCCTCCGATTGAGCTACCGATCAAAGAAGGCGAAATCTTCCTGCTGCCAAAACACATGCGACATTCCCCGCAGCGTCAAGCGGGAAGTATTGGCGTGGTAGTTGAGATGCCGCGCCCCGAAGGCGTTGTGGATGGCTTCGAGTGGTATTGCCAGAACTGTCATCAGCTCGTGCATCGTGCGGAAGTGAAGTTGAAGAGCCTCGTGCGCGACTTGCCTCCTTTGTTTGAACAGTTCTACGGCAACGAAAGCCTGCGCAAATGCAAACACTGTGGCACGGTTCATCCCGGCAAGGGTTAATCTCTGCAAAAATAAAATGCGAGTCATCGACATTCACAATCATTTCTTCCCGCGCACGTGGCCCGATCTCGCCGCACGCTACGGGACTCCCAGTTGGCCCTGGATCAGGCACACTGAGCCCGGGAAAGCGGAGATCATGGTGGGCGATCGCTTCTTCCGCCAGATTTATTCCGCATGCTGGGATCCCGATGTGCGCCTCCAGGAAATGGATCGTGACGGCATTGAAATGCAAGTTATTTCGGCGACCCCAGTATTGTTTGCGTACGACCGCCCCGTCGAGCACGCGCTCGATTGCGCGCAATTATTCAATGACGCCGCGCTGGAGCTGTGCTCTCGCGGCAAAGGCCGCCTGAAGTCACTCTGCCAGGTTCCTTTGCAGGATACCGACGCCGCGTGCAAGGAACTCACGCGATGTGTGCGCGCTGGCCATCTCGGCGTGCAAATCGGCAACCACGTTGGCGAAAGGAATCTCGACGATCCCGGCATCGTGACATTTCTCCATCACTGTGCCGATGAGGAAGCGGCCGTGCTTGTGCATCCGTGGGACATGTTGGCGCCGCAGCGCATGCCGAACTACATGATGCCCTGGACCGTCGGCATGCCTGCCGAAACGCAACTCGGCATCGTCGCGATGATCCTCGGCGGAGCCTTCGACAAGTTACCCTCGAATTTGCGTATCTGCTTCGCGCATGGCGGCGGCAGTTTTGCGTTCTTACTCGGGCGACTCGAAAACGCCTGGAAACATCATCCGGTGGCGCACGGTGTCTGTGAGTTGCCACCAAGCCAGTATTTGAATCGTTTTTATGTCGATTCGGCAGTGTTTGATAAACGCGCACTCGAATTTCTTGTCGAGACCATGAGCCCGGAGCGAGTGATGCTGGGATCGGATTATCCATTTCCGCTTGGCGAACATCACATCGGGGCCTTGATCCGATCAAGCAATTTAACTTCCAAGGCGAAGGAGCGATTGCTGGGCGGGAATGCGGCGGACTTCCTGGGCTTAAGCAAAGAGGCGGCGACAACGACCGAACAGTCAGCCTCGCAGGTACAGATGCCGATCGTGCCGCAAGCGGAGCAACTCACTTACAGTTCGTACCTCAAAGTTCCCGAGCTTCTCGCACTGCAACACCCGCAGTCTTCTCCAGAACATCACGACGAAATGATGTTCATCATCGTTCATCAAACCTACGAATTATGGTTCAAGGAACTGCTGCACGACTTGGATGCGGTAGTAGCGAATTTACAGCGAGCCGGAGCCCACCCCGGGGCGCACGATGAAGTTTATGAAGCGGCGCGCTTGCTGCGCCGCTGCACGGAAATCACGCGTGTGCTGGTGGAACAATTCACGATCCTGGAGACGATGCTGCCCACACACTTCCTCGCGTTTCGCGGCAAGCTCGAGCCCGCCAGCGGGTTCCAGTCGGAGCAATTTCGCGAACTGGAGTTCTTGTGCGGCTTGAAAGACGAGAAGATGCTCCGCTACCACCGGCCGACGCCGGAAGCCCACGCAGCGCTGGAACGCCGCTTGCGAGAGCCGTCGCTGCATGATGTCTTCTTTCAAGCATTGCAAGCCATGGGTAAGCTGAAATTCAACGATACTGCTACGGAGCGCGAGCGCTTCGACGCCCGGGCGCGTGCCGTGTTGTCCTTATATAAGGATGAACACAAAAATCGCGACTGGATCGATGTCTGCGAGCGCCTCACGGAATTCGACGAGCTGGTCGTAAGCTGGCGCCTGCGCCACATTCAGTTAGTTGAGCGGGTGATTGGCGTGCGCATGGGAACCGGCGGCAGCGCCGGAGCATCATATCTAAAACTTACACTCGACAAGAAATTTTTCCCGGAACTATGGGAGGCGCGGACTCTATTAACGGAATAACACGCTTACCTTTATTTGGGACTTCACCTTTTTTTCTTCATGACTCGCAATTCTGAAACCATTACGCTCATTGGCGCCGGGCTGAACGGGCCGCTGCTGGCCCTCGGACTGGTGAAGCGCGGCTTCAAAGTCGAAATCTACGAGCGCCGTCCCGATATGCGGCGCGTCCGCGTGAGCGCCGGCCGGTCGATCAACCTCGCCATATCCACCCGCGGAATTCACGCGCTCAAAGAAGTCGGACTCTGGAGCGAAATGCAGAAAATCATCATCCCGATGAAGGGACGGATGATGCATTCGGTGAATTCCGAGCTGACGTTTCAGCCATATGGCAAAAATGAATCCGAGGTAATCAATTCCATCTCGCGCGCCGAATTAAATATCGCATTGATGAATGCCGCGGAAGCGCAGGGAGTCAAGATCCACTTCCAGCAACGCTGCACCAGCATAAATCTCAAGACCGGAACCGTCCACTTGCGCGACGAGGATTCCGGCTCCATCAAAGGCAAAGACTGGACGAGTGCGTGTGGCGTCGTGATCGGGTGCGATGGCTCGGCATCGGCGATTCGCGCCGAGATGCTCAAACTGAATCGCTTCAACTTTTCCCAGCAGTACCTCGACTACGCCTACAAAGAGCTCACAATTCCGGCCGCTCCCGGAGGGAAACACGCGCTGGAAACACACGCCCTGCACATCTGGCCGCGAGGAAATTACATGCTGATCGCGTTGCCCAATGTTGATGGGACGTTCGCCTGCATTCTGTTTCTCCCCTTCCAGGGACCGGACAGCTTTGAGCGCCTGACCACGCCCTCGGCAGTGAAAGATTTTTTTCAAGCGCGCTTTCCGGATGCCGTTCCACTGATGCCCGATCTATCGGACAATTTCTTCGCCAATCCTACCGGCGCAATGGTGACGATCAAGTGCTCGCCATGGCATGTCGAAGGCAAAACTCTCCTGCTGGGCGATGCGGCGCACGCGATTGTTCCGTTCTTTGGTCAGGGAATCAATTGCGGATTCGAAGACTGCACAACGTTGCTGGAATTGCTGGATCGGTATGGCGCGGATTGGAAAACGGTTTTCCAGAAATGTGAAGAAGCGCGCAAGGTCAATACCGACGCGATTGCCGATCTTGCCGTCGAGAACTTCATCGAGATGCGGGACCGCGTAGCCGATCCACGCTTTCTCTTCCGCAAGAAAGTCGAGTTCGCGTTGCAGGCCAGATATCCCGGTCTTTTTGTGCCGAAGTACGCGATGGTCACGTTTCATCGCGTTCCGTATTCGACCGCTTTAAAGAGAGGACAGCTACAAGACGGAATGTTGACCGAACTGTGCGATCGCATCGAGCGCATCGAAGACCTCGACTGGGATAAAGCCGACCGACTGATACGCCGAGAACTTACTCCGCTGGAGATGGCTTGAACGCCCACCACTTTGAACTCGGCCGCTTTGAACTTGGGAAAGAGTTCGCCGCCCAAATGGACGCCCATGATCCGCTGGCACACTTTCGCGAGCGCTTCCACATTCCAAAAACAACGCGAGGCGAAGATTGTGTTTACCTTTGCGGACACTCGCTCGGCCTCCAGCCGAAGTCCGCGCGAGCGTATCTCGAGCAGGAACTGGAAGACTGGGCGCGACTCGGCGTGGAAGGCCACTTTCACGCGAAGAGCCCGTGGATGCCATATCACCGGCTGCTGACGCAACAGACCGCCGATCTAGTTGGCGCCGGACCATCGGAAGTCGTAGTGATGAATTCCCTCACGGTGAATCTGCACCTGATGATGGCCTCGTTCTATCGTCCTACATCGCAGAGGCACAAGATCCTGATCGAGCGTGGCGCATTTCCATCGGACCAATATGCGGTCAAGTCGCAGATTCATTTTCACGGATTCGATCCCGCCTCATCACTCATCGAGCTCACGCCTCGCGCTGGCGAATTGTGCATATGCGAAGATGACATCGAGGCGACGATTGAGCGCGATGGCGATTCCATGGCTCTCATTCTTCTCGGCGGAGTGAACTACGCGACCGGCCAGGCCTTTGACATGGAAAGAATCACCAAGGCGGGCCACAAGAAGGGGTGCGTCGTTGCATTTGACCTTGCACATGCCGCTGGCAATCTCCTCTTGCACCTTCATGATTGGGGGCCTGATTTTGCCGTGTGGTGCAGCTACAAATATCTGAATGGCGGGCCGGGCTGCGTCGCGGGATGTTTTGTGCACGCGCGCCACGCACAATCCTGGGATGGCCCTCGATTCGCGGGATGGTGGGGCCATGACGAAAAAACTCGATTCCAGATGGGCCCGCACTTCCATCCCATGGCCGGGGCGGAAGGCTGGCAGTTGAGCAATCCTCCAGTTCTGGCGCTTGCCCCCCTGCGCGCATCGATGGAGATTTTTTCCGAGGCCGGCATGGACCGCCTCCGGGCCAAGAGCATCGCGCTCACCAGCTACATGGAATTTCTTCTCCGGCAAAACGCGTCGCCGAACTTTTCTATCAGCACTCCTCCCGAGGAAGCTCGAAGAGGCGCTCAACTTTCGATTCGATTGGCGAAGCATGGTCGCGGCCTGTGCGATATTCTGGCCGCAGACGGAGTCATTGGCGACTGGCGGGAACCCGACACCTTTCGTGTTGCCGCAGTTCCCTTCTACAACTCATTTCAGGATGTCTACCGCTTCGTGCAGCGCTTTTCCGCCGCCCTCGCGTAACAAATCACCCAAAAAGCCGAAAAACAGTTTGCTCAACGGTCTTCCACGCCGCTGAACGCGGATCGATCAAGTCGAAGTGTCCAGCCCCTGCGATTTCGATCAGTTGCACATCTTCCTTCTGCTTTCCCGTCCGCTTTTGCTTGGCGGCCACGTAGTCGCGGCCAAAGTCTGGAGGAACCACGTCATCCACAGAGCCGTGAATCAGCACTTGCCGAACATGTGGAATCGAAAGCTGCATAGGGTCAGCCTCACGATAGTGATCAGGAACTTCGGCAGGCGCGCCCCGAAGAAACTCGGACACGGCATCATTGCTCAAGTGCAGCTGGTAAGCGCGCTCAAGGTCGACGACACCCGCGAGCGAGATCACACGCTCCACGCCGCGTTCGTGAGCTGCCAGGCACAGAGCGAGCTGTCCTCCCGCGGAGTGCCCCATCACTAGAATTTTCTTCGAATCAAAATTGTGCTGCTGCTCGTTGTGCACGAGAACGTTGTATGCCATGCGTATATCGGCGAAGGTGCCAGGCCACCCGCCCCCCTCGTTGCCCACGCGCCGGTACTCCACGTTGGCAGTCGCAAGTCCCTTGCCAGTCAGTGCCGCACACAAGTGCCCCGCATGATCCAGACTGTATCGCGAGCGCCAGAACCCACCGTGAATGTTGATGACCAGCGAATGAGGCCTCTCGCTTTTGTGGTTCGGCATATGATTCGGCGAGGGCAATCGCAGATCGAAAAACTGGTTGGGATCTGACCCGTAGCGGATGCGAGCATCGGCCGATGGCGGAGACAAAGTGAGAATATCGCCGGACATGTTTTGGGTCATTCTAGACGTTTTATCGAAGCGCTAGTGCGATGTCCCATAAGTCGCGCCATAAATGAACTCGCTTCGAAAAGGCGCCCGCTTCGGCCGCGCCGTAGCCAGGGCAAGAAACACGAGGCTTTTAGCTCCTGAGGGCAACTCGCGATGCCCTCCAAAGATATCCATGGGCACAAAAAGATTAGGCGACACGGCCGATGCCTTGCAGGTTCGCAGTCGCGATCACCAGCCACTGTGACCGTGGTCACAGCCCGTGTGGACGCGCCACATAATATACTTTTAGAAACATGACGTGGCGGTTCAAATTCGTCGCCTCGGCGCTTGTATTAATTTTGCTGGCAATGCCATTGTCGGCGATGGGTTCTTGCTGCCGGCAAATGGCGCCGGTCCAGCATTGCGCGCTCCATTGCCCGATGATGAAGATGAGGGCACAGGCGCCTTCAGTTACCATTCCAGCAGCACGAGCGGATAACTTCTGCTGCCTGGTCTCTGCTGCCAGACCGACTCCCGCTTCAATAGCGTCGGCTCCAAGCGTCAGTGGTTATGTGGCTCCAATATACACTGCTTCGGTTCCGGACATACCCGCGGTTCCGACAAAAGCCAAACCGCCTGATCCGCGTCCTCAAACGACCTGTCGCTCCCTCCAGTCCGTGTTCTGCACTTTCCTGATCTAGCCCTGTGTCTATCTCGTTTCGCTTTTCAGGTGTGATGGCCTGAAATCCCCACGAATTCCCAGCATTGATTGAGCAAGAGAAGGCACTCTTATGACCAGGAAATTACTTGCTGCGATTACGTTCGCTTGTTTATCGCCGACCTTTGGCGTCGCCCAACAAGTCGAGTCAACGTTACCAGTCCAATTGTCCCCGTCCGATGCCACTACCCAGGGTGCAGCTGCCCCTGGCTCTGTCAGCCTCGAAGATTTGGTTCGCGAGGCATTGGCGAAGAACCCCGCGATCCAAAGTGCTTTGCACGGTGTGGAAGCCCAGCGGCGGCGGGTACCGCAAGCGAAGGCACTCCCTGACCCAACGGTTGGGACCGGCTGGGCCGGAAACATCGCGCCCTTCACTGTGCAGTCGGGCGACCCTTCCAGCTATCGCGCCGTTACCGCCAGCCAGCAACTGCCCTATCCCGGAAAGCTGAGGTTACGCGGGGAGATTGCCTCGAAGGAAGCCGATGCTGCGTCATCGGATGTTGAGGCCGTTCGTCGGCGCTTGACGGTGGATGTGAAGACGGCCTATTTCGAATACTGGTTTTACGACAAGGCAATTCAGACCACACTCAAGGACAAAGATCTGCTAACCAAGGTTTCACAGATCGCCGAAGCCCGCTATCGGGTCGGCAAAGGCATTCAGCAGGATGTTCTCCGATCGCAAGTCGAGATTTCACTCTTGCTGCAGAGCCTCACCGTTTTGCAGCAGCAACGAAACACTTCACAGGCTCAACTGAACGCGCTGCTGGCACGTGGCCCTGAAGCGCCACTCGCGCCCGCGAAAAATATCGAGCGATCCCCTCTGAACTACTCCCTTGACGATCTTTACAGGTTGGCGCGGCAGAATGATCCTGGCCTCCACCGCGAGGAGCAGGTGATTGAGCGCAATCAACTGGCAGTGAATCTTGCCCAGAAGGACTACTACCCAGACTTGAGTGTTGCATATATGTACCAGCAGCGTCCGATGCTACCCGACATGCACGGGATGACATTCACGATCAACGTTCCGGTCTTCTACAAGAGCAAACAACGCGAGGAGGTTAGGCAGGCCACAGAAGAGCGGCTTTCCGCCGAGAGCAGCCGCGACAATCGAAAGAACGAGCTGAGTTTTGAACTGAAGCAGCAATACCTGTCGGCGAAGGCTTCTGACGAACTTCTGCGGTTGTTCTCTGAGGGTGTCGTTCCGCAGTCTTCTTTGGCACTGGAGTCCTCGATGTCCGCCTATCAGGTTGGCACCGTGGATTTCCTCAGCGTGATAGGAAACTTTTCAACTGTCTTGAACTATGAGATTGACTACTACCGCGAACTGGCGAATTACCAATCTTCGTTGGCTCGCATGGAGAGCATGGTGGGCGTGGACCTGACTTCGACGGTCGAGCAACCGGGTAACGAGCACTCGGCGGGAAGGGAGTAAGCAATGCTTTACAAAGTCCTAAGAATTTCGGCGATCGCGGCTGCAATCGCATTAGTGGTCGGAGTTACTTTCAGCGGAAGAGTGTCGGCTATTTTCCAGCATCATCAGTCAACCTCGCAGACAAGTGCCGTGGAAAGCAAGGGTAAGATTCTCTTTTGGTTTGACACGATGAACCCGGCGCACCACTACAACAAGCCTGGGAAAGCTCCGGACGGGATGGATTTGGCGCCGCAATACGCGGCGGACAGCGCTTCCCAGACTGCCACGGCGGCCAGCGCATCGGAACCGGATGGCGAACGAAAGATCCTTTTCTGGTATGACCCGATGCATCCGGCGTACAAGTCTGACAAGCCAGGAATCGCGCCAGATTGCGGCATGCAATTGGTCCCGAAGTATGCCGGGGACGAAATGGCGAAGATGCCCGCCGGCACCGTCAAAATCGCATCCGACAAGCAGCTGTTGATCGGCGTAAGGACCGCCACTGTCGAGCGGCAGTCTCTAGTCCGCATCGTACGTACGACTGGTCAGCTGACAAGTGACGAGACCAAGCTTGCGCATATCCATGTCAAGGTCAACGGGTACATCGATAAGGGTTACGTCGATTACATCGGACAACTCGTCAAGAAAGGCCAACCACTGTTCACGCTCTACAGCCCGGACCTTCTAGCCACCGAAGAAGAGTACCTGATCGCCAAGCGCGGCGCGAAGGAGATGGGCGCCTCGCAATTCCCAGACGTGGCGCAAGGCTCGCAGTCGCTGCTGCGTTCAACGCGTGAACGCCTCAAACTGTGGGACATCACCGACGAGCAAATCAAGAAGCTTGACGAAACCGGCGAGGTCACGAAGACTCTGACTTTCTACTCGCCAGTCAGTGGCTTCGTTACGGACCGCAAGGCGTTTCCGCAAACCGCCGTTACTCCCGACATGGATTTGTATGACATCAGCGACCTATCGATTATCTGGGTGAATGCAGACGTATACGAGTACGAAGTGCCGTTTGTGAAAGTGGGTCAGACCGCGGACATGGAACTGAGCTACTACGCCGGAAAGACCTATACGGGGAAAATTACCTATATCTACCCAACCGTTGATCCCGTTTCCCGTACGGTAAAGGCACGCATCGAGTTTTCGAATCCGAACTTCGATCTGAAACCGCAGATGTTCGCCAACGTGCAGCTTAAGATCGACTACGGCAAGCAGCTTGTGGTGCCGCAGGAAGCGATCATGGATTCGGGAGACAAGCAGTACGTGTTTGTCGTCCATGACGGCGGCATATTCGAACCGCGCGTAATTCAGATGGGCGCGAAGCTCGAGGGCAACGTGGTCGTCCTGTCTGGGCTGAAGGCAGGGGAGACCATCGTGACCTCCGGAAACTTCTTGATTGATTCGGAGAGCCGTCTGAAGAACGCAATGGCTGGGATGCAGCACTAAGGAGATTGGTTATGGCAAGAAAGGTATCGATGTATTCGGCACTGATCGTGATCGTGGTCGCAGGCTTGTTTGCGGGCGGGTACTTGCTGATGAACCGCCGCTCGCGTATGGAATGCGGATTCTGCCGGCGTCGGATCAATGCAAAAGCCCACGTTGTGGCGGAAGTCGGCGGAAAGCGGCGCGACGTCTGCTGTACGCACTGTGCGGTAACCGAGGCACGGCAGGAGAAGAAGCCGCTTCGTCTGATCGCAGTGACGGACTATCCCACCGGAAAGCTGGTGAGTCCCGAGGGAGCATGGTTTGTCGAGGATAGCCGCGTGATCGCCTGCGAACACGACATGTCCAAGATGGATGAGTCCAGGCACATGGAACAGTTGGCATTCGATCGCTGCTCGCCTGGCACATTCGCATTCAGCGATTGGCACGCAGCCGAGGCCTTCATGGCCCAGAACGGTGGTGTCTTGCGGAGCCTGCCTGAAGTGCTGGCCGAGGCACAGCAATGATCAACCGAATTATCGATGTCTGCGCGAAAAACAAATTCCTCGTCTTTCTCTTCATTGGCGTAGGCGTGCTGGTTGGCGTGCATTCGATGAAGAACACGAAGCTGGATGCGATCCCCGACCTGTCGGACACGCAGGTGATTGTGTACTCCAGGTGGGACCGTAGCCCGGACATCATGGAAGATCAGGTCACGTATCCCATCACTTCGGCGTTACTCGGTTTGCCGAAGGTAAAGGATATTCGCGGTTTCTCGGATTTCGGCTACTCCTACGTTTACATCATTTTTGAAGAAGGCACGGACATCTACTGGGCCCGCTCGCGAACGCTTGAATATTTGAATTCCGTTGTCCCACGCCTGCCCAAAGGCGTCAGTGTTGAGTTGGCAAAGGATGCGACCGCTGTCGGTTGGGTCTATGAGTATGCCCTCGTCGATACGACTGGGCAGTACAGCATTGACCAGATACGGAGCTATCAGGATTGGTATCTGCGCTATGCCCTGCAATCCGTGCCCGGTGTCGCCGAAGTGGCGCCGTTAGGCGGCTTCGTCCGGCAGTACCAGGTCAACATCGATCCCAACAAGCTTCTTGGCTACAAGATTCCAATCAATATGGTGGTGGATGCCATCGGGAAGAGTAACAACGATGTCGGAGCGCGGTTGGTAGAGATGTCCGGCCGCGAGTACATGGTCCGCGGTCGCGGCTACATTAAATCGCTCGATGACATTGGCAACATCGTCGTCATGTCGAACTCGCAAACTGGATCGCCCGTGCTGGTGAAGGATCTGGCCACGGTCACCTTCGGGCCCGACATGCGGCGTGGTGTCGCCGAGCTCGATGGCCAGGGAGAAGTCGTCGGCGGTGTCGTCATCATGCGGTTCGGCGAAGACGCACAGAAGGTAATCGAACGGGTTAAGCAAAGAATCGCTGATATAGAACCCACTCTTCCCAAGGGACTCAAGATCGTCACCACCTATGATCGTTCCGACTTGATCGATCGCTCCGTCGACAACCTGAAGCACACGCTCGTAGAAGAACTGGTTATCGTCAGCCTCGTTATCATGATCTTTTTGTGGCATTTCCCGAGTGCCTTCATTCCTATCGTTACGATTCCAGTTACCGTGATCTTGGCGTTCATTCCTATCCAGATGAGTGGCATGTCGGCCAATATCATGTCGCTCGGCGGCATCGCTATTGCGATTGGAGCGATGATTGATGCGGCCGTCGTGGTCGTCGAGCAGACCCACAAGAAGCTTGAACATTGGAATGCCAAAGGTCGTCCCGGCGACTATCACAAGGTCGTGATCTCGGCCGTAAAGGAAGTCGGCGGAGCTAGCTTCTTCGCGTTGATGGTCATCGCCGTCGCCTTCCTGCCCGTGTTCACGCTTGAAGCCCAGGAAGGCCGTCTGTTCAAGCCGCTGGCGTTCACCAAGACTTTTGCCATGGCAATCGCCGGTGTGCTGGCCATCACACTCGATCCCGCCATGCGGTTGTTGTTTACTCGCATGGATAAGTTCAAATTCCGCCCGCGATGGTTGGCGGCAATCGTAAACAGTGTATTGGTTGGCACGATTCACAGCGAAGACAACCACCCGATCAGCCGCCCGCTGATGAAGCTCTACCATCCAATAGTCGAGTTCGTGCTGGAGCACCGGTGGAAGACGATTGCCGCTGCTGTCATCGCAATGATATTGACCATACCAGTGTTCTTCAAACTCGGCTCGGAGTTCATGCCGCCGCTCGACGAGGGGACTTTACTGTACATGCCGACAACTCTGCCCGGCATGTCCGTTACGGAAGCCTCACGGCTGCTTCAGGTGCAAGACAAGATCATTAAAGGTTTCCCCGAGGTCTATCGCGTCTTTGGCAAGGCCGGACGTGTGGAAAGTGCCACCGATCCCGCGCCTTATTCGATGATGGAGACCGTCATTGTCTTGAAGCCTGGAACGGACTGGCCAAAGCGCGAACGCTGGTACTCGAAGTGGGCTCCCAACTGGTTGCACGGCGCACTCGGCCGCTTCTGGCCGGAACACGGAACCACTCAGGAATTGATCTATGGTCCCGGAGGTCTGAACGACGCACTTACCATGCCGGGCATCGCGAATGCCTGGACTATGCCGATCAAGGCGCGAATCGACATGTTGACCACCGGTGTGCGCACGCCGCTCGGCATCAAGGTACTCGGTTCCGACTTGGGCGAAATCGAAAAAGTCGGCGGACAAATCGAGATGGCGCTCAAGGACATCCCCGGTACGACCAGTGTGTTTGCCGAGCGCACGACTGGCGGATACTTTCTTGACTTCGATCTCAAGCGCGATCAACTGGCGCGGTACGGTCTTACCATCGACGACGCTAACGATGTTCTGATGTCGGCGGTTGGTGGTGAGTCGGTCACAACCACCATTGAGGGCCGCGAGCGGTACTCGGTCAATGTCCGCTATCTCCGCGACTACCGCAGCGACATCGACTCGCTCCAACGAGTACTTGTTAACACGCCTTCCGGGGCGCAGATCCCGCTGGGTCAGATTGCCGGCATCTCGCTAAAGACCGGCCCCGGCATGATCCGCGACGAAAATGGCCGGCTTAGTGGCTATGTCTACGTTGATGTCTCGGGGCGCGACATCGGCAGCTATGTCACGGACGCGAAGAAGGTAGTGGCCGAAAAGGTTAGCGTCCCCGCAGGCTATCAACTTGTCTGGAGCGGCCAATACGAATCGATGGAGCGCGTAAAAGACCGCCTGAAGATCGTGCTACCAATCACGCTCTTTATTGTCTTCCTGCTGCTGTACTTCAACACTAAATCAACGGTCAAGACTTTTATCATCCTCCTCGCGGTACCGTTTTCCGCCATTGGCGCAATTTGGTTCCTATACCTACTCAACTACAACATGAGTATTGCGGTGTGGGTCGGATTGATCGCACTACTCGGAGTAGATGCCGAGACCGCGGTCTTTATGTTGCTGTACCTCGATCTTGCCTACCACGAGGCGATCGGCAAGGGACAGATGAATACCTGGGACGATCTCCGGGAAGCTATCGTGGTAGGAGCGGTCAAACGCCTCCGCCCCAAGGTGATGACAGTAGCCTGCATGCTGTTCGGACTACTTCCAATCATGTGGTCGGTGGGATCGGGCGGCGACGTAATGAAGCGGATTGCTGCCCCGATGATTGGAGGAATCATCACCTCGTTCTTGATGGAACTCATTATTTATCCACCAGTCTTCGCAATCTGGAAGTGGAATTTCGAAGTAAAGCCGAAACTGAAACAGCAGCGCCTCAAACCAATTGAACCCGCAAACATACAGGAGCCGCTACATGCCTAGGTGGTCTCAGCATCTCGCTATGTCTGCCGTGCTGGTTGCGCTCGCCGCGTCCGCCCCGTCGCAGACGGTTCGTTACACTGTCCCCGCCGCTTCGGTGGAGGATGACTTTGCGGCCTACCGCCAGGCCTTGGACAGTGCAGCTGACTCGGCCTTGGCCAATGTGATGCGAGAAGCCCCAGCCAGCAATCGGATTGCTGAAGTCGCACCCCAGAGTACAGCGCCGCCGGATGAGAAGGTGCACCGGTTCGCCGGGCAATATTGGAACGGCAACGCTGAAGCTCTACGTCGTGCCATTGCGAGGGTAATGGACCTCGTGCCAGTGCTGACGCCCATTTTGCACGAACAAGGTATCCCACCCGAGATTGCTGCCCTCGTGTTAGTAGAAAGCGCTGGCCAGCCGTCCGCGCTCTCCCCCAAAGGCGCTCGCGGTATCTGGCAGTTCATGCCAGATACTGCCCGTCGCTACGGTCTGACTGTGAATTCCGAAACCGATGACCGTGTGGACGTGCAGAAGTCAACCCATGCCGCAGCTCGCTACCTCCGCGATCTGCATTTACAGTTTCGTAATTGGCCGCTCGCTCTCGCTGCATACAACGCCGGCGAGAAACTCGTGCAGAACGCAGTCTTGCGCTCTGCTAGTGAGGACTTTGCGCTTCTGGGTAACAAGCGCTTGCTTCCGCCAGAGACAAGAGCATACGTACCAGCCGTGCTGGCAGCGGCGGCCTTGCTCGGCGGCGACCATTCGTTCGGAATCAACCAAAGCCAGGACGCTATCAGTTTGTCTGTTCTATTTGCCGGCTCCGCCGCCGGAGAGGAACGATGAGGACCAGCCCCAACCGCGACCTTTATTGTGACCTATCAGTGACCCTCCCATCGCCGCAAGAGGACGGCATCGTCTACAAATCATCGGTTTCTTATGAGTCTGTCAAACCCGCAAGATCATTACTTCGGTAGCCTTTATGAGGGCTGCCGCGGTCTGTCCCCGCTTTAGCTGCATTTCTCTGGCAGAGCGTGCCGTGATAATCGACGTGATGTGCTGACCGCCGATTGAAACCCTGACCTCAGCCATCAAACCGCTAATCTGCACAGACTCAATTCGTCCCACCAGCTGATTACGACCACTCACACGCCGGATTTCATGTTTGCGTAGCTGTTCCGTTTTGCCACGGGTCCTGAAAAGCAATCTGTCCACTTCGCTCTGCGGGATACGATGATGCCCTCCCGCAGTCCGATTGCTTCGAATCTTCTTCTTGTAAATCCACTGCTTAATCGTTGGAAAGCTGATCCCCAGTTGCAAGGCTGCATCTCGAAGCTTCAGCAGTCCCTCAATATTCTCTTCGGATTTACCGTTCTTCTGCATCGAAACGCAATCGTAACCACAACGAAACTCCCGGTCAACTCCGCCGCATCCGCATAAGTTAGCCCGGGCTGGCTCATTGTGAAACGGACCATACCGTACAATTCTGGACAATAGAATCGTATCTAATGTACACTTCCGCCTTCTGTTTCAGATCAGTGATATTTCGAGGTCGAAATGCGCAAGGCTTACCTGTTTATCGCAGCGGTTGTTTTTTTGCTTTCGTCGTCTTTGACTTTCGCTCAGGCCCAAACGGTAGCGAGCCTTTCCGGCGTGGTGACGGACCAAACCGGCGCAACCCTTCGCGATGTCGCGGTGACAATCATGAACGTCGACACAGGTTCAACGCGCACGATCGCAACCGATGGCGCGGGGCGCTATCATGCATCCGGCCTGCGTCCAGGGCTCTTCGCGATTCGAGCTGCAAAACCGGGGTTCGCCGATGAAACGCGCCCGGGAATCAGCCTGACGGCTGGCCAGGACACCGCGGTCGACATTCAGATGCGGGTGAAAACCCCCGACGCCTGCGCGAACGGCCAAGAGTTCGCCACCACCGATTGCACGCTGACCTGGCACGGCATCACCGTGTACGGAGCGTATGACGTCGGCGTCGGCTGGGTCAGCCACGGCTTGCCGGAAAACGGCTATAACTACGAAGGCGAATCGCTGGTGAACCGAAACGGCTTTCAACATCGATTCCTCATTGCACCGAACAACCTTCAGCAGACGGGGCTGGGCATCAAAGGCAAGGAAGAGTTTTCACACGGCTGGTACGTTGTGTTCAACGCTTCCACTGGCATCAATCCTCAGTCCGGCCTGCTCGCCAACGCGTCTCAAACCGATATCATCAACAACGGCCTACCCAGGGCCAGCTATTCGGAAGCCATCGACGGCGCGCGCGCGGGCCAGCCCTTCAACGACGAATACTATGCCGGGATATCGTCCACGCATTTCGGCACGCTGACTTTCGGCCGTCAGCGCGCTCTCGGCACCGATGCGATGCTGCTTTACGATCCGGCCGGCGGCGCCTATGCCTTTTCCTACATCGGGTATAACGGCACCATGGCCGGCGGCGGCGACACCGAGGATAGCCGCTGGGACGACGCCCTGAAGTATCGCATCGCCTTTGGCCCTGTCCATTTCGGCGCGATGTATAAATTCGCCGACGGTTCAGCCGGCTGTTACGACCCCGCGGCAGCCGCAGGGAACACATGGACCGCGACCTCCTGCACTCCGCAATCCGCGCACAACAACGCCTGGGGATTCGACCTAGGCGGAGATTATGGCAAGTTCTCCGCCGACGCCGTCTTCCAACATTACAACCAGGCAATCAGCGTATTGAACCCCTTGCTGGGGCCGCAGAGTCCGGCGACGCCGCATCTGGGGTTTACACAGTCGCTCACTGACAGCATCGATACAACCCCTATCAACGGCGGCGACGGCGACGGCCCCAATTTGATCTCGACGGACAACACCGTCTATGGCATCGTGACCGACAACAACGCAGTCATGGTCGCCGCCAAATATAAGTGGGACCCGTTCAAATTCTTCGCCGGCTACGAATACATTTGGCAGAATAACCCGAGGAACCCGTTGGGCGTTGGCGCCTCCGACCAGGGCGGCTATTACATGAGCGGCGTCGAAGACAACAACCTTGATTCTGAAAAATTAGTGCAGATCTGGTGGACGGGCGCGAAGTACACCTACCGCAGCAAAACCGACTTCACTTTCGCCTGGTATCAACAGCGGCAGAACGACTTCCGTACTCCGCCGACCTGCTCGGCATCAGCCGGTTTCCGCAGTTCCTGCGCGGGCACCCTCAACGAGGGGTCGCTCTATGTCGATCATCACTTCACCAAGCGTTTCGACGGTTTCGCCGGAATTGCGTATTCCTACGTGAGCGGCGGGCTGGGCATCGCAATTCCTCATGGTCCCGGCGTCCCCTATAACTCCGACAACAACTTTGCTCCGACAATCGGTGGCCGTTTCAGCTTCTGATCGTTTCCGCGGAAAGAAGGAAAATGTTGAAGTGAGAGTGTCCGCAGCGGAGAAGCAAATTGATGTGGCCACAGCTCAGATCTGGTCGGCTTATTGTCACAAAATGGAAGTCATTTTTGTTCGACCATGAGTCGTGCGATTTGGGCCGAGGACTGAAAGTATGGTGGCCAATCCCGCCGCCCCAGGAGCCGCAGCCTTCGGATCAAGTTACCATTTCTCAGTCCGCACAAGTCACCAATTGAGTCAACACGGCCAGGCTCCTGCGCGTGGCCGCCAGGAAGGCGGGAGTCGTGGCTCCGCCGCGCACCTTCGGATTCCACACGTTCCGGAGGACGCTGGCTCCGGTCTTGGTCAAGATGAAGGTCGATCCGAAGTTGGTGCAGGAAATGCTCCGGCACCAAACCCCGAAGACGACTCCGAGCTCTACGCGAAGGCGGTGACCGAAGACAAGCTCGAAGCCCAAGGAATGTTCTTGGAGTTGCTGTTCCGCGGTAGGAAAGCAGCTGAACCTGATCCGGTCAAGAACCTGGAGAAAACGGCTCCAGTAACGGGTTTGGTGCAGTAATGCCGGCAACTGTGGGTAACACGGAAAATGAAAAGTGCTGTTAACTGCTTTGTAATATGGTGGCCAGGGACGGAGTTGAACCGCCGACGCCAGCCTTTTCAGGGCCACCTACCGAGTTGGCTAACTGGCCTGGAATCAGCGGATGTCACTGAGGGCAATGAGCTTATATCATCATCCATTTAGGATGGTGTGGGACCATTTGGGCTGATTTCGGCTGCTCGATGTTCGCGTATAGTTCGCGCGGGTGGCAGCTAGTCGTGGAGAACGATGTTGAGGAGTGAACTGTGAACTTGCAACCCACTCCCGCCGTCATAGTCGATGAAGCCTAGCTTCCTGAACCTATTCATGAAAAAACTGACCCGCGAGCGGGTTGTGCCTATCATCTCTGAGAGGGTCTC